>ENA-UOWO01000562-UOWO01000562.1-activated-sludge-metagenome-genome-assembly--contig:-NODE-562-length-53436-cov-6.958581_pt1 | contig 53436 bp, 49 predicted proteins | sample MGYA00238148_ERZ761564 | MGnify/ENA primary metagenome ERZ761564 (study PRJEB28885, sample SAMN05720194) | activated sludge metagenome | isolation source: Anaerobic digester | place: USA...
GATCACCGTGACAAGCGCAGGGACCTACAGTGTGGTGGGAACGAATGCGTGTGGCACCGATGCAGCTGATGTCACCGTGACCGCACTTCCCGAACCTGTGGTGAGCATCACCGGCAATACGACGTTCTGTACTGGTGAGAGCACGGTGTTGACCGCCACAGGCAATGGCCCGGTGATCTGGAACAACGGCGCCACCGCTCCGAGCATCACCGTGACAGCCAGCGGTACGTATACCGTGTCGAACACGAACGGATGTGGGACCGCCACGGACCAGGTGACCGTGCAGCAGACCAACGTCGTGGCAGTGATCGAAGCGAGCGCAGTCACCGGTTTCGCGCCGTTCACCGTCGTGTTCAGCGCAGCTGGTGAGCCGCTCGGCAACATCGGTTGGGACCTGGGTGATGGTACTCAAGCCTCATCGGGTACGGTCACACACACGTTCACCGAGCCCGGAAGTTATCCCGTGGATCTGTCGCTGGAGGTCAATGGTTGTTCGGGTTCCGATCAACTCATCATCACCGTACTGGCGCCGGGGCAAGTGCCGGATGCCGAGGTCAGCAGCATCATCGTCCCGAACGTGATCACACCGAACGGGGATGGGGTGAACGATCGCTTCGAGCCCATCCTTCAACGGATCGTGCGCATGGAACTGCGCATCTACAACCGTTGGGGCCAAGAGGTAGCCTACCTGGATCGGCCCGGCCGTACCTGGGATGCACGTGGTCCTTCAGGTGAACCGGTGGTGGAGGGTACGTACTTCTATGCGGTGGAAGCGTGGGGTGGCGATGGCGTGGATCACAGCCGCACGGGCAACATCACCATCTTGCGATAGGATGAGCGGTCCACCCACCACGAACAAGCCAGGCGACGGAGCGCGTGCGACCAACGTCCTACTGTGGATGCTGGGTATGCGATGCTTCCCATTCGGGTCCATAGTTCCGTGCCTGGTGTTGACCCTTTTGGCGGTGTCTCCAAGTCGGTTGGCCGCCCAATGCCCTACCACCATCAACGTGTTCCCCTATGAGGAAGGCTTCGAAGCCGGACCAGCTTGGACGAGCGGTGGGACGGGGAGCGACTGGGCCTGGGGTACACCTGCGCATGGCACCATCAATGGCGCTGCATCGGGCATACGGGCCTGGTGTGTCGGAGGGCTGACCGGTTCCTTCTACACCTATGGTGAGCAGAGCTTCCTGCAAGGTCCTTGTTTCAACTTCACCACGGTCGACCATCCGTATATCGCCTTCGACATTTTCTGGGAGTGCGAACGCACCTACGATGGTATGGGATTACAATACTCGCTGAACGCTGGTGGGTCCTGGACCAATGTGGGGGAGTTCAATGGTGTGGAGGATTGCTTGAACAGCAACTGGTACAACACCGGGAACATCACCAACCTCAACCTGGCGTCCCCCAAGCAGGGCTGGAGCGGAAGGGTGGGGCCCACGGTGGGTTCGTGCTCCGGGGGGCAGGGTAGTGGGCAATGGGTGACCGCCTCGCAGTGTCTTCCCGACCTGGCAGGCGCTCCTAGCGTGAAATTCAGGTTCGTGTTCGGTGCAGGTACGCAGTGCAACGACTATGATGGGATCGCCATCGACAATGTGTTCGTCGGAGAGGCTCCGCCGAATGGTGCGTCCTTCACGTACACCTGCGACGGAAACACGGTCACCTTCACCAATACATCATCCTTGTGCCCCAACGGCTACAGTTGGGACTTCGGCGATCCTGCTTCGGGCGCCAGCAATACGAGCACGTTGGCCAACCCCGCCCATACGTTCACCGGCCCGGGTACCTATCCCGTGTCGTTCACGGTGTCGGGTCCTTGCAATGCGCCTTCCACGGTCGTGGTGCCGATCTCCGTGCTGGGCGTGGATTTCATCACCGTGGACCCCGCATGTGGCGCCTCGAATGGGTCGATCACAGCGCTGGTGGGGGGTACGAGCGCTCCTTTGGATATCATCTGGAGCCCTGGTGGTCAGAACTCCGCAGTGCTCAATAATATTCCCGGGGGGAGCTACTCGGTGGTGATCAGTGCGACGAACGCGTGCACCTTGGAGGAGACGATCCAATTGGGCAGTTCCTCATCGCCGATCGTGGTCACTGTGGTGGGGCAGGATGCAGTGTGCAATGGCGGTGCAAGTGGCGCTGCAACAGCCAGCGTGGCCGGCGGTACCGCACCATTCACCTATGCTTGGTCACCTTCAGGTGGGGTGGGTGCTACCGCCAACGGGTTATCGGCAGGCACCTATACCTGTACCGTGACCGATGCTTCCTTGTGCACGGGATCCGCCATTGTGACGATCGATGAGCCTGCCTCGGTGACCGTAACCGCACCGGATGACCTGGAGGCCTGTCCGGGTGATGTCCTGGTGATCGACCCGGTGGGCGGCGGTGGAACTCCCGGATATTCGTTCAATTGGTCGCCGGCCGATCCCGGCATCGCTCCTGCGCTAACGACCACGTTCAGTGTGGTGGCCACCGATGCCAATGGCTGTACCTCACCCCCTGATGACCTGCTGGTGACCGTTGGTGAGGGCGTGCTTCCGGTATTCACGTGGACGGACAGTGTGGGATGTGCACCCCATTGTGTCACGTTCACGGACATCACCATGGGCGATGGTGACCGGGTATGGGACCTCGGTGACGGCACACAATCGGAAGGGGCCACGGTGACCCACTGTTATGAACTACCCGGTTCCTATGCCGTGCGCCTGACCATCCAATCAGGTAGTGAATGTGATGGCTCATTGGAGGTGCCTGATCTGGTCCGAGCGCTCCCTGCGCCACCCGCCATGATCATCGTTTCTCCGGCGGTGACCACGCTGGAGGACCCGACCTTCCAGTTCAATGGACCTGCCGGATCCGACCTGGAACTCACGTGGTCCTTCGGTGACCCTACCGATAGCACAGGGACCGGATCACCGGTGGCCTTCACTTACCCCGATGCAGGATGCTACACCGTTGGCCTGAACGTGTTGACCACCGAAGGATGCTTCAATGCCTCCACCATCGAGGTCTGTGTGGAGGACGAGTTCGCGGCATACATACCCAACGCGTTCACGCCGAACGGCGATTCGTACAATGACCTTTTCGGGGTCGTGACCACCGTAGGAACACCACGGGCGTTCGAGTTCGCCGTACATGATCGCTGGGGTCAGGTCCTGTTCACCACCAATGACCGATCACAGGGTTGGGATGGCCGCGTGAACGGTTCCGAAGTGTCGCCGGGTGTGTACGTATGGCGCCTTCGGATGATCGACACCAAGGGACTTACCCAGGAACGGATGGGCCATGTGACCTTGGTCCGGTAGGACCGATCAGGCGAGAACGACAGAAGCCCCGGGTCACAACCCGGGGCTTCTCCATTTGTGACGATCCAGGTCACTGGATACTATCGTGCTTCCGCTTCAGGGCGTTCAACGTGGTGGTCAATTCCTCCTTCGTGGCGGTGATCTCCTGTTGGTCCGCAGCGCGATCAGGCAATTGCTCTTGATACTTGTTCACCGTTCCCTGGGCCTTGGCTTCGCTCTGCATCAGCTTGGCCACCGAGGTCTCACCTTTGGCCAGCTTTTCACGCGCCTTGGTCAGCTTTTGAAGGTCCTTTGGGTCATTGGTGAGAGCGAATTTCTTCTCCAGGCCTGCGATCTGACCGGAGATCTCCGCGTTGGCGGCCATCACTTTGGCACGTTTGGCCTTAAGCTTTTCCAAGTTGCTGTTCGCCTTGGTGAGGTTCTGCTGGGTCTTGGCCTGGTCTCCTTGTGCCGAGGTCAATTTGTTCCCCGCCTTGTCAAGCATCTTCTGGTAGGTGTCGATCTGGGTCTGAACGACCGCTTTGTTGTACTTCACACCCAATGAGCGCATGTAGGCTTCTTGCCGCGGATCGGCCGGAGCCGCAGTGGAGTCGGTAAGGATGAAGGCCACCGTCATACGGGTCATGTCAGCCTTCTTTTCCGTGGTGGTCGTCACCAACAGGTTCGTCGGGGTTTCGCTCACCGAGGTCAGTATCACGCCACTCGCTTTTGCAGGCCTGCTGCCCGTCACTTCCTGGCTCAAGGCCTTCATGTCGGCCTTCCAGAGGTCCATCACCCCATTGGCATCGGTCTCGAAGACGGCAATGGTGTAAGCCGGAAGTTTGTGATCCCCGTTGGTCAGGGAATCCGGCACCACGGTGATGGGGCGCTCCCACGTGGTGGCGAACCCTTCCTTGGTCCGTGCTTGAGCGTTCGTTTGGTGGAAAGGGATGGAGGCCAGCACCAAGCCGGCGATCGAAAGAGCGTACTTCATGTTCATTGTCGTTGTCTGGGAACGGTACGAAGGTAGACCCATTACAGGGGCACTGTTCTGACGATCGATGGTCGACCACGTCACGGATGGAGGCCGTGCAGTGCCGAATACACCCGGTGCAACGGAAGGCCCATCACGGTGTAGAAACTCCCTTCGATGCGCTCCACGGTCGTGTGGCCCAACCAATCCTGGACCCCATAGGCCCCAGCTTTGTCCAAGGGGCGGTACCGCTCCACATAATATCCGATCTCGGCCTCGGTCATGGCTCGAAAGCTCACTGCCGCCACGTCGGTGAACGATAGCATTCCGCGCATGTGCCGAAGGCAGACGCCCGTATGCACGTGATGCGTTCGGCCGGCCAACAGCCCGAGCATGCGACGCGCATCCGCTTCGTCCACCGGTTTGTTGAGGAGGACCTCACCCAGAACAACGGTCGTATCCGCCGTGATCAGCACCTGGTCGGATGCGAGATCACCGGTCCAGGCCAGGGCCTTCTTGCGGGCCAAGTGCTCTGCCACCTCTTGCACCGGCATGCCCTCAGGGGGTGTTTCATCCACCTCCACGCTGGTGATCTCCACCGGCAGGTCCAATCCTTGAAGTAGTTGGCGCCTGCGTGGGGATGCCGAGGCCAGGATCAACCGCCAAGGGTGGATGGGGGGGCGGGCAGTGTTCATGGATCAGGGCAGGGTACGAATGAATACGGCGAACCCGATGGCCAGGACCATGGCCAACTTCATCAATTGGCCGGCACGAACGTGCTCCGAGCGTTGTTGTGCTTGATAGGTGAAGCCCGCCGACAACAGCAGCGCGCCAATGACACCGATGCCGATGTACCAGTATGAGAAAGGATCTCGTAAGAGGTACATGCGTATCGCCAGCAACCCGATGATCAACAGTCCGATATAGGCCATGGTCATTCCACGGGCCCACTTCATTCCCCATACGATGGGCACCGTGTGGCAACCTTCCGCCTCGTCGCCCCGCACATCGGCCATGTCCTTCTGAAGTTCACGCACCAGGGTGCTCACGAATGCGAACGCCGTGTAGATGAGGATGAAGTACCAGAGTTCCCGCACTGAGGCTTCCATGAGGTATTGCTCCCCATTGGGCATGGTGATGATCGGCGGATCGGACAACCAACGCTGAAGAGCGGGGATCTCATACAGACCCACCGTCAAGGGAACCAATGCGGTGAGCGTGGCCACGAGACCGTTGCCGATGATCAACTGTCGCTTGTAATAGGTGCTGTAGGACCATAAGGCCCCAATGGCGAACGCGGGGATCAAGGCCCACTTGAGTTGACCCGACCGCCATGCTACGAATGTCCCTAGCACCAGTCCAATGCCGCTGAGCACCACGTGCGTGGTCATGGCCACGCGCCGCTTGACGGTGCGCCCCACGATCACCTCGCCGGGCTTATTGATCCGGTCGATCCGAGTGTCGAAGTAATCGTTGATGATGTTGCCGGCCGCGGCAATGAGCACGGTACTCAGCACCAGGAGTATGAACAGATGGATCGGGAGTTGTGGGCCGAAGCCTTCTGGAAGCACCAGTTCGCTGCGCGTGAAGCCATGGCCATCCTCGATCAACAATTGCCCCAAGCCACGCTCGAGGTAGCCCCCCACGACCCCTTCCCGCATCACCACCATGGTCGCAGCGATGATCAACAGGTTGACCGGCCGGGAAAGGGTGATCAGGTCCTTCATCACTACCAGGTGTGTGCTCCATCCGTGAGCCACTTGCCTTGCACTTTCATGGTCTGTTCCAACAGGTCGCGCACACATCCCCATCCTCCGGCCTTGCCGCTGATGTACGCGCTGATGGCCTTGATCTCCTCGGCGGCGTCGGAAGGGCAGCATGGAAAGGCCACACGTTGCATCACCCGAAGGTCGGGCACATCGTCCCCCATGTATGCGGTTCGCGCAGGGTCCAGCCCTTGGGCCACGAGCTCGTCGAAACGCTCCAGCTTGTTCGAAGTAGCAAGGTGCACCTCGGTGACGCCCAGTCGGGCAAAGCTATCGGCCACCCCCTGCGAGCGACCACCACTGATGATGACGATCCGAAGGCCTTCTTTCACCGCATGTTGTACCGCATACGCATCACGGGTGTGGAACGTCCGTATCGGATCCGTTCCGGGATACAACAGCACCCGATTATCCGTGAACACACCATCCACATCGAAGATGAACGTGTTCAACGCCACCAGTTTCTCCTTGTAGGTCCGTTCGTTCATCGTGACTCGTGGGCGAACGCCTTCATGATCTGTTCGCTCAAGAGGGCGTATACCTTGCTCAATTCAGGGTCCTTGGTCAACAGTTCCAAATGGTGGCCAATGGTCTCCTTGTCGCCGCGACGCGCTGGTCCGGTGAGCGTCTGATCGGGGCCGAAGGTGGCTACACGCGCGGCAGTGGATCGCCAGAGCGGAGTAAGCAGGCTGGTCGGCAGCTTCTGTTCGCGCAACAACCGCTGGCCCTCGCGTACCAACCACACCGTGAGGTTGCTCGTCAACACTGCGGCCAGGTGGACCCGTTGACGTTGCTCCAAGGGTAGTTCCAGGACCACCTCGCTCAACTTGTTGGCCACCATGAGCAGCACCGAGCGTGCCACTTCACCATTGGCATCCACCACCATAGGCACGTCGCCCATGTCCATGGGTTGGCCATGGCTGAGACTCTGGATGGGCCAGAGAACGCCATGATCCGGGTGATCCTTGAGGAGATCCATGCCTATGGCACCAGCGGTATGGGCGACCACCGCCCCGGTCCGAGGAAGGGCGGCGGACACCGTTCCAATAGCATCATCACTGACGGCAAGGATCACCAGGTCGGCTTTCGGCAAGGGTCTGGTCAGGTCCAACGCCTTCCGGTCCAGGAACCGGGCCAAGCGTTCCCGTGCCTCAACATCGCGTCCGGCAACACCCACCAGATCGAGACCGGAAGCCACGATGGCATGTCCCAGTTGATAAGCCATGCGGCCGGTTCCGATCAAAAGGATGCGTGTCATGCCTTGGATGTTGAGGTGCGGCGCGTACGTTGCCAGATCGCCATGCCCGTGCCCAGCGCAAGCAGCACGCAGCCGATCCATAAGATGTTGATGCCCGGGAATACGATCGCCTTGAGCACCACGAACTCCGACTCGGCCACGTTCAATCCGAACTTGACCGTGCCCCGTTGGCCTTGTGCAGGCTCCACGAAGGTGGGTCCATCCACAGTGGCCAGTCCATACCGTACCCGGAGCGACTTGATCTCTGCCGCCTTGCCCATGACGGGCTGCCCTTCGGAATAGATCACCACGGGTCGTGCTTCGAACCAGCGGTCGCTCTGATACAGATCGCGCACCCGGATCTGCGCAGCATACACCGTGTAGCGTTCACCCAGCATGCGTTTGGTCGTACTATCCCGCATGATGAAGACGCTGTCGATGATGGCGATCGCCGTAGGGGTGACGATCGTATCGCCCACGGTCTTGTCATAGAGCCGGTCCGGCATCCACGTATCATCGGCGGTATCACTGGCCAACTCCAGGTCCGCGTACCGCACATGGGTGTAGAGGTCGCGTTGCCACCAGTGTTTGGTGCTGGGTTCGGGAACGTTCCCGAATCGTGGGTTCATCTGGATGAACGGAGCCAGTTCGAACTCCTGTACACCGGGACTGCTGTTGCTCCATTCATCGGCATACCACAGCGCCTTGCGCGAGAAGGTCTCCAGGGCTTCCCAGTGTGCGGGTTGGTCTGCCAGGAAATGGGTCCCAGCTTGGTGTTCGTTCCGTGCCAGGAAGAGCATGTCACCCACGCGCACGGTATCGCCAGCGTGGTAACTGCGCGGTTCCACCGCGAAGTAGTCCATGGCGAAGTAGAGGTTGCCGCCGTCCTTGCGCTTGTCGCGGTAGTGCACGAAGTGATCACCCATACGTACCGTATCACCGCGATACAACAGGATGTCCTCACTGTTGCTGAAGGCCTCGTTCAAGAAACGAAGGTCCATGTTCCGCGTATTGCGGCTCACCTCGTTCTGCCGACTGGTGCTGATCAATGCGCCCAACAAGACCAGTGCGAAACCCACGTGTGCCACGCTGGGTCCGGCGTTCTTCAGCCTGCCTTTGAGTATGCTGATGATGTACCCGAAATTGGCCGTGAAGGCGAACGCCGTGGCGAAGAACAAGGCTACCAGGTCCGCCTCGGGCAAGGTGTACTCCAACGCAATGACGCCGATGATCGTGAGTACCACCGCTGCGATGAGCGCAAGAGCGATATCCTTGAAGAACTTGCGGCGGTCGCTCTCCTTCCAACGCAGGTATTGGGTGAAGGACACCAGTAAGGCCACGATGAAGGCAAAGGGCAACTGCCACTTGTTATAGTGGGCTATGGCTTCGCCGGGTGGAGCGAACTTGTTGTTGACCAGGTCGTTGAGGAAGGACCAGCCAGTGAAGTCACCAGCTCTGTTCAAGGGCCCGACCAGCGGTTCCAAGAGCAGGTTGAACACCGGGATGCTCGTGCTGAAGGTGATCTGCACGGCGCTCAAGAGCAGGACCAACGAGCCGATGAAAAGCCAGAATTCCCGTGACCACAAGGATTCCTCAGGGTCGGATGTCGAGAAGCCTGTGCGGTAAGCAAGCACCAGGTGCCCGATGGTGAGTGCTCCGAACAGCAGGATCGCTGGCACCTGTTGCTCGAGCAACACCCCGATGAGGAGCAGTGCAAAACTGATGATCACGTAGAACTGCCGCTGGGTCCGCTGGGGCAACATCATCATCACGCTCAATGCGATGAAGAACAACAGGAAGAAGAGCAGACCGGGTAACATGCCGTCACCGGTGAAGCTGTGCACGCTGGTATCGCCCAGGACACCGCTGCGCGTGAGGAACGAGGAATACAGGACCAGGATGAATGTGATGAGCGTGAGCAGGAACGCAGTATAGAGGGAGGTCTCCTTCCGCTTGTTCACGAGCATGAGGTGCGCTGCACCGACCAACGTGAGCCAGGGCACCAACGATGCGTTCTCCACCGGATCCCAGGCCCAGAAACCACCGAAGCTCAACGCTTCATAAGCCCAAGCCCCCCCCATCAGGATGCCCGTTCCAAGCACCATCACACCAAAGAAGGTCCAAGGGAGTGCAGGTGCCATCCAAGCACTGCGTTCCCGTGTCCAAAGGCCGGCGATCGCATAAGCGAAGGGGATGAGCGTGGCCGCAAAGCCCAGGAAGAGGGTGGGTGGATGGATCACCATCCAATAGTTCTGGAGCAAAGGATTCAAGCCACGGCCATCAGCGAACTGTGGGATGGCCTGCAGGTAATTCGGCATGGCAGTCCAAGGCAGGCCGATGTTCTCCTGGAGTTCACGGATCAATAGGAACGGGCTGCTACCGATGCGCAGGTCGCCCACATGAACTCCCAACAACATGGTGGCGAGGAACACTTGGACGGTCGCCATAACAGCCATGACCGGTGCCTCCCACAGCGCATTGCTGCCGCGTTGCCATGTCCAAAGCAACAAGTTGCCCAGCACCATATGCCAAAAGGTCCAGAGGAGGAACGACCCTTCCTGCCCTTCCCAGAAGCAACTTGCGATGTATTCCATCGGCATCTGCAGGTTGCTGTGCTTCCACACATAGTCATACTCGAACCAATGGTTGAAGAGCATCACGAAGAGGATGGCCACCACGCCGATCACTGCGGCACTATGCACCCTGAAGGCCAAACGACCCAAGCTGGCCCAATCGTCATTCTTGCGCTGGACAGCCAGAACATACGCCACCGCGGCGAGCAGCGCCATGACGAAGGAGATCGAGGTGAGCGTGTGACCGAGGATGCCTGCCCAGGTGTGTTCTCCGATGTAGTTGGTCATGCGTGCGGACAGAAGGTCGGGGCCTGCAGAAAGGGATGTTGGTCGAAAGCGATCAGTGGATCTTCGGGATCAGCCCTCGATCGTGTGCTCCTCGTTGTACTTACTCGGACATTTCATCAGCATGTCCCGTGCATGGAAGTCGCCTTCAGGCGTGGCTTCGCCGATGAGCACCAATCGCTCGCTGCGCTCGAAGTCCTGGGGCTTGGCCTTCGCGAGATGCACCCGGCAGGACTTCCCGTTCAGGTCCTTCATGGTGAAGGTGGTCAGGCTGGCATTGAGGCTTGGTTCATAGATGATCTCCTGTGAACGGTCCAGCACACCCACCACATGGTACTCCTGACCGGGATCGGCAAGGGCCTTGTCCAGGTCGGCGTAGGTGCTGCTATCATAGAGCGAACCCACCAGCGCACCGATGGCGACGGCAATGATCACGATGGCGATGATGTGGCTGCGTTTCATGGTCCTACCCGTGTTGGTTGACTAGTTGCGTTGGCGTGTTTCCATGGCGCGAAGGCGACGGTCCATCCGCCACATCCAGATCCCTAGGCCAAGGATGATGATGGCCACCACGGCCACCACCGTATTGATCTTTCCATTGCCATGCAGGGTGTGTTCCAACCAGCTCGGGGCGGCATCCTGGGCCATGCTGTTCAAGGCCGTCAAGGTCAGGAGTGCCGTGGTAGCAAATGCTCTCATCGGTCCATTTGTTCAATTAGTCGTGCGGTCCGCGTGCGCAGGTCCATCATCCATATGCCCAACATCACCCATCCAGCAACTGCTGGATAGAACACGATACGAAGCCGGTTGTCCAGGTCCAGGTCATTGAACCCGCTATTACCACCATTGCCAGGGTGAAGACTGTCGATCGCGTTCAGTCGAGGTACCACGAAGAGGAAGAGCACCAGCAGCACGAAAGCGAAGATGTTATAGATGGCCGCCAAGCGCGCACGTTTGTACAGGTCGGGGATCGACCCCCGCAGTACCAGGTAGGCCAGGTAGATCAGCGCCGTCACTGCTGCGCCGTTGAGCTTCACATCATTGGTCCAGAAAGCTCCCCATGTGGCACGCGCCCACACGGCGCCAGTGACCAGACCGAGACCGCAGAACAACAAGCCCACTTGGACAGCGCTCCTAGCAGCGCGATCCCGTTCAAGGTCGGTGTTGCCGAGTACCTTGATGCTCTGCCAGAACGCGATGCCCATCAATGCGATCATCGTGAACCACATGGGTACATGGAAAAAGAGGTTCCGGATGCTCTCGTATAGGATGCTGCGGTTGGGAAAGGTGAAGCCCAGGCCGGTGAGGTCGAGTTTGGGCGGCGTTGGTGCACAGGAACCGCTTTCGATGCCTTCGCCCAGGCTTTCGGTGAAGAATGCACCAGGATACGTCATGCCTTGCACGACAATGTCGGTCATGGAGGCCCGCATTCCGGCGGGAACCTCGGCAACGATGCGGGCGTGCGTGGCATCGATCACATCCACACTAATTGGACACACATACTGGTTGTCGTTCACCAAGTATGTCCTCATGCCATCGGCGAAACGAGTGTTGTAGCCGGTCACATCGATCATTACTTCACCCGGCATGATACGGCTGGGGGACACATGGACCAAGGCCGGTGATAGCGGCACCCGGAGTCCGGCGATCGACGCGATCAGCAGCAGGACCACTGCCATGAATTTCCACCACCAATGCTTCATCTTTTCAGTCGCGCCAAAGGTACGGGAACAGCAACCAGGCCAGCGTGACGGTGATCACGTCCAACAGGAGCAATCCGCCGAAATAGGTGCTGGTCACGCTCCACGCCACCCCATCCAAGGAAAGCTTGCTGGCGCGCATCACCGCCAACAGCATGGGCAGTACCAACGGGAACCCCAATATGGCCATCAAACCCAACCCGTTCCCGGCTCGCGCAGCGATCGCAGCAATGAGCGTCAGGACCGTGGCGAACCCGATCGCTCCAAGCACCACCGCCACCAGGAACTGACCGAGGTCCGCACCTTCCAACACCGCAGTGCCCAGGAACAACGCATAGAACAACAGGCTCAATAGGCTCAAGACCACCATGGTGAACGCATTGTATAGCGTTCTGGCCATCACCACGCTCCTCGGATGGACCAGTGTATGGAGGTAGAGTTGGCGTCCTTGGTCCTCGCGTTGAAAGGAGCGGGACAGTGCGTTGAAGGCGGCAAAGAGCAGGATGATCCAGAACAATGCGTTCCACAGCGCCACCCCCAAACCCCCTTTCACAGCCAGGTAGGACACATAGACCGCGCTCACCACATAGAGGAGCATACCCCCCCAGGAAGCCCGTTGACGAAGGTCAAGGGCAACCTCCAAGCGGAGTATGGAGAGGATCTCGGAAGCACGCACGGTACAAAGGTACCGGTGCCTTTCGGTCAGCGCTTCTGCTTCACCTTCTTCACGGCAACCGCACTGGACTTGAACACCATATAGAAGTCCAAATAGGGCCTCATCCCCTCCTTTGCCCGTTTGTTCGCGGCTTGTGGGATCACCACGAGCACCTTGTCCGCCCAGGTTCCTGCCGCGAACGCTTTGTATCGTTTGAGGTCGGAGAGTCGTGGATACCGGTCATCGAACCGGGCAATGCCCTCGGGCCAGTTCCGTTCGTGGCTCCTGAAGATCACTGCCTCGATCTCCGGTCGACTGAACCCCTTCTTCTCCATCATGGCCAGGGCCTCAGGGTCCTTTGCCAGATCATACGTGGCATAGACCTCGTCGGCCTTCAAGATGGTGGCCTTCGGCATCCGTTGCCAGGCCGGGCCCTTGCTGGGTGGTGGAGGGGGAATGGTTCGTTCAACGGTCTCCACGCCACTGGCTCGGGTGATGAGATACAGGTCGGTCCTCGCCCGTAACTCCTCGTTCATCTGATAGTTCTCCGCCATGGGCACATGGACCACGGTCATCAAGCCTTCATCGGTCGCATAGTCACACACCCGATAGGCCACCATATTGCCGATACCGCTGCGATTGGCTTGACGGGCGCTATCCGAGGCCAGCCCCGACGGCCAGAGTCCGGGGTCGCTCAGGTTGCGGATCCGTTCCACCTGCTCCGTGGAAACACCTGCAGCTTGCAATCCGGCCATGAGTCCCTTGTCCTGGCCCGCCTCCGGTCGAAGCACCAACGCTGTCACATCGGTCAGGCGCACCGGATCTTGACCGAACGATGCGGAGCCGAGTGTCAGGAACAGGAAAAGAGGGGATAGGGACCGAACGATCATGGTCCTTCTTACGCAGAACATTCCGAAAGGTAACAGCACTTCCTGGGGAACAATGCGCATCTTGCATTGTTTAACGACCATGCTGCTCCGTACTCCTTTACTCGTGATGCTCGCCCTGTTCACCATGGGCTGCTTCAATACCGTGCAAGTCGCACCCACATCCACCTCCAGCGGACAGACCGAAAACAGGAACATGAAGACCTTCCATACCCTTGAAGCCACTGATATCCACGGGGCTGCGGTGACCATGTCGGTCTACGCAGGCAAGAAGGTCATGGTCGTGAACACGGCGAGTGAATGCGGGTACACCCCGCAGTACAAGCAGCTTCAGGAACTTCATGAACAGTATCGCGATAAAGGATTGGTGATCCTTGGCTTCCCGTGCAACGACTTCGGTGGTCAGGAACCCGGGACCGAGGCGCAGATCGAGCAATTCTGTCAGAAGAACTACGGGGTGACCTTCCCCCTGATGGGAAAGGTCTCCATCACAGGAAATGCACCCTCTCCCATCTACCAATGGTTGACCACCAAGGCGTTGAACGGGGCGATGGACGCTTCGGTGAAGTGGAACTTCCACAAGTTCCTGATCGATGAAGAGGGCCGGTTGGTGAAATCCTTAGGCTCGTCGATCGAGCCGTTCGATGAAGAGGTCATCGGCTGGTTGAACAGCTGATCCGCTAGGACGCTGCACCTTTGCAGCATGAGCACCGATCCTGTCCTGTCGACCGAGCCTTTGGACCTGCTGTGTATCACAGCCCATCCGGACGATGTGGAGATCAGCATGGCCGGAACCGTACTCCACCACGTGGCCCTCGGTCGTTCAGTTGGTCTGGTGGATCTCACGGCGGGTGAGTTGGGTACGCGAGGCACTCCTGAACGAAGGGCCAAAGAGGCCGAGGATGCGCGTGTCGTGTTAGGGGCCCTGTTCCGCTATCAATTGGGCTTACGGGATGGTTTCTTCCGTCCGGATGAGGAATCGCTGCTCGCTGTGGTCAGGGTCATCCGAAGACATCGCCCACGGGTGGTGATCACCAACGCGGTACGTGACCGGCATCCTGACCATGGGCGTGCCGCCGCATTGGTCGCCGAGGCCGCGTTCCTCAGTGGATTGCGCCGCATCATCATGTCGGACGGAAAGCAGGACCTGCCGCCATGGAGACCCACCACCTTGCTGCATGCCATCCAGGACCATTGGGTGGAGCCGGATCTGGTGGTGGACATCACGGCCTATTGGCAGGGAAAGACGAACGCGCTCAACTGTTTCGCCTCGCAGTTCCACGACCCGGCGAGCACCGAACCTGTAAGTCCGATCGCCACACCGGAGTTCATGCCCTTCCTGGAAGGCCGCGCGCGTGAATTGGGCCGGTACTTGAGTGTCGCGTTCGGTGAAGGATTCACTGTGGCGCGGCCACCCGGGATCACCGATCTGACCACCTTGGCCTAACGCCCCAACGCTCTTACGACCAACGTGCGTAAGGCTTCCACGTCACCCTTCACCGGGAGTAGGTCCTTCGCTCGGCTTCTGGTGATGCGTCGGAATACGAACCACTGATGCATGAGAGCGGCGATGTACGCACAGGAGGTGGTGATCGCTGCCCCATGCAACCCATGAGTTGGGATCAAGGCAGTTCCCAATCCCAGTGTGACCACGGCACCAATGCCGGAGGACAGGGCGTTCTGTAGCACCATTCCCGAACCACTCAGGTAGTGGCTGAGCGCTTGTGAAGCGGCCATGGCCAATAGCCCCGGCGTCATAAGAAGTAGCAGCGGCCATAGACCGGTGATCCCTGCTCCGAATAGCCAGCGATAGAACGTGTCAGGGACCAGGATCAAGACCAATGCGGCCATGGCGGTGGTGGCCACGGAAGCCTTCACCGCGGTCAATGCCAGCGTCACCTGCTCGCGGGACCGAGCGCTATTGCTCACTCGCGTATAAAGCACCATACCGATGCTCTTGGGCACCAACCAGGCACCTTCGGCCAATTGCGTGGTGACCGAGAACAGCCCTAATCCGGCCATCCCACTGGCACGCTCCACCAACAGGTAAGCGAATCGGTAGTTGATGAGTTGAAGGGCATTGGCGGCTTGTGCCGGAATACCTTGGCGGAACAAGGGCGCCAACGCCGTTGTCCGTGTGACCTCATCGCTGGACCTTCGCCGGATGGAGAGTACCCCCGAGATCACGGCTACGGCGCCAAGGGCCATGTACGCACTGTGGACATAGTCCATGACCACGGCACCATCCAGGTGTAGCAGTACCCAGAAGAGAAGAGCCAATAGCACGCTCTGAAGCACCAGGAGACCATTGTGGGCTGCTATTCGCTGGCACCCTAGGAGGAGGCCGAGGTGGGCGTTGAACAGCCCTTGAAGAATGGCGATGATCGATACGGGCATCACCCATTCCTGCGGTACCACTGGCACTTGGCGGAGTAGTACGTATCCCAGCAACCCGATGAACGTCACCCAGCCGTACGCCGGCCAGCGCAACTGCTCCGTTCCATAACGTGGGGTGAGGTAAACGAGACCTCCACCTGCCACGACGTTCATGACCAATAGGATGATAGCGGCCCCGAGTACGATCAAGCTCACCGATCCAACACCCTCCGCACCCAACCCGTGCCCCGCTGCCATCACCACCAATAGGCTCATCACGGTCATCATCATCCGTGTACCCACCGTGCCGAGAATGGAACGGATCATGGCTTGTTGCTCCGGGCCTTTTTTCGTTCCCGGCTTCGGTCCTTGGCCGTTCTCACATGCGACCGGGTCACCGTCCGGCAGCCGTCCACCATGGTCACGTCGCCCATGGCGCTGATGGTGAGCACCCCGGCTGGATATTGGCTACCCTTGAACGGGCCGATCCAGGTATGGGCTCGCTCTTGGAAGTCGTTTTCGTTCAGCACGAGCACTTCATGGATCACCACCCTTGGAAAGAGTGAGTTGGTCGTATCCGAACCCGGTCGCCACAGTTTGCCACCATGGATGAAGGGTGTTCCAGCCGGTCGAGCTCCTCGTGCATCCACACGCACGGGGTTCAGCGGATGCGGTGTGAATGGTCCAGTGATGTCATCAGCCCAATGGATGTACAAGGCCTCCTGCTCGAGATCGACGGAAGTACCCATCAGCCACCACTTGCCATTCCACGGGAACAAGGTGGGGGAGTGCAATGCTCCGCTCATCAGGACCTGACGTTTGGCCAGCTCATCATTCCGGACATCCAAGCTGTGGAGTTCGATCCGCTCCGGGTGATGCATGGCGATGACCACCTGCGGACCCTGGTCGGTGGCCAGTGTGTACGGATAGTGAACGCTGTTGGCCAGTTTGAGGAGTTCCCTGGATCGCTTGAGGTTATTGTCGCTCTTGGGGCGAACGCGTGAGAAGGTTGACGGCCCCTGCGGTGTCATCTTCCGATAGATGACGTTCAATTCCTGCTCATGGTCCAAGTACGGGAACGGTTCCATCCGATGGCTTCCCATACGTGGTGCGGGCAACCAACGAACGTTCAGAGAGGGTCGTTCTTCCAACAAATGAGCGATGGGCTGCGGCAACACGCCGATGTTCCATTCGATGGCTGGCTGGGTATAGGGCCTGCGGAAGGAACCTGCTCTTACCCAAGCACTCGCGCGTTGCCACAGGTCCGGTGGGGTGAGGGTCAAGGTGGCATCCTCTTCGTGTTCGGCATCGGCCGGAACCAGCACCCCATGAACGCGTAACAGGTCGGCAGGCCAGTGTGCCAAGTGTGCATGGACATCGCAGAGGGTCTGGTCCAAGCGTTCCTTGTTGACCAGGAAGGTGCATGTGCGAAGCTTCCTGCACGCGCCTTGCACATCGGCATGCCACAGGTCGATACGTGCGTGGTGAACACCCCGGATGTACTCCACCACTCCGGGAGGAACTGCGCCCCAACCCGATGGTCTGCGTTCCTGGAACCACCAAATGCCATGTTTGGTAAGGCCTTTCAACCCCGTCACGTGGGTGGAGGTAAGGTCCAATAGGAGGTCGAGATCGAGTTTCCTCAGGTCCTCGTGGATATCGGACACAGCACCATGCAGCGAAGGGGTTCCCTTGATCAGCTCCTCGACATCGCGGGTTCGCAGGTGTGGAAATCCCTTGCCCCGTGTGCGGTGGCGGATGACCGTGCGCGAAGGCCATGGCCCCTTGGTCCTCGGCAGGCTTCCCCCTATGGCAGCAAATACCTCCACGGTCACCCGTGGCTCTTTCAGTAAGGCGACGATCAGGTCGCCCTGCCAGGCGGGTAGATGGGTGGATCGGGCCACCAGACCTATACGAATGGGCTCAGCGGCCATGACGAACGCGTTCATAGAGGTTCACGAATGCCTGACCCACCGCACGTTCACCGAACCGGTCCTGAACACTGGCCCTGATCAGGGCAGGGTCAAAGGTGTCCCACTGTTCCATCAGTCGTGCCATGGCTGAAACAAGGGCGTTGTCGTCGTTCACGGGGATCAAAAAGCCGTTTTCGGGTGTTATGAACGCGATCGGTCCCCCACATCGTGTGGCGATGACCGGCTTACCCTGTGCCAGGCCTTCGCCCGTTACCACACTGAAGGTCTCCACGTGGCTGTTGATGATCACTGCTCCTGTGCGTCCCATGTGGTCCAATACGTCGCTGTTGGCCAATCGTCCAAGGAAGGTCACTCGATCAAGGACGTTCAACTGGTGTGCGAGTTGCTCCAGCCGGTCCCGGTCCGGTCCATCCCCGATGATCGTCAGCTGGACTTCCGGGTAGCGCGCAACGAGTGTGGCAAGGGCGCGCAATACACCGCTGACGTTCTTGATACGATCGACCAGATCGGCCACCATGAGGAAGCGCCCCTTTTCGCCCCGTGGGGGGAGTGGCCTATCCGTACCTGGGACCACGTTGGGTACCACCTCGTAGCGGTCCACGAGTCCCAAGGCCTTGAGCCGATCGCCGAGGTAGTCGGAAACGGCCGTCACCTCGTTACTGCTGCGTAGCAGTCGATGTGCCAACCACTTCTTCCACCACGGTCGGGCCTCGAACGTGCCATTGAGGTACTCGCTGCTCTGCTCACTGATCAAGAACGGGATACCATGAATGCGACGGATCACCCATGCGAACAGTGCTGGTCGGAGTAGGATATGGGCGTGCAACACATCAGGGATCCCGCGTTCCCGGGTCAACTGCCTCCACCCTTTGCGAGTAGCTCGTAGGTGACGCCATGCGTTCACAGGCTGTCGGAACACGGCCCAAGGATGTGTACTCGCCTTGAAGTAACACCGCAATTCCCAGGGGCCATCGGACGCGTCCAGTTCGTTCATGGCCACGGCATCGGGGTCTTTCAAACCAAGCACATAGAGTACCGTCACTTGCTGGGTCCTGGACACGGCAATGGCCTGCTTGCGCAAGAAGTCACCCAATTGGGGATCGTTACGCCCAGGGTACCACTTGGGAATGAACAGCACATGCATCGCGGGGTGCAAAGTACGGAGGCCCGTTGCCAGTGCGGGGACAACGGGTGGTCGTGGGTCCTTGGCGCGCCGTGAGCCAAATGTGGACGGGGCATTCTATATTTGCAGCCCGTTCGCCGGTGGTGAACGGAAATGGTGGATGTAGCTCAGTTGGTTAGAGCGTCGGATTGTGATTCCGAAGGTCGCCGGTTCAAGCCCGGTCTTCCACCCGATCTCAACGAAGAACGCCCCTTTCAAGGGGCGTTCCTCATTTTCCACAAGCCGATGGCGGCGGCGATCGCTTGGGTCAGGCCAATTGTTTCTTGGCGAGGTAGAAATCCACCTTTTCCAACGAGGTATCCGCCATACGCGCATCCAGTTCCTTCAACGTCTTGGGTGGCGGCACGATCACCGCATCCCCTTTACGCCAGTTCACAGGAAGCGCGCATCCGTTCGCATCGGCGGTCTGCATCGCCTCCAATACCCGCTTGATCTCTTCCATGTTCCGACCCACGTTCAACGGATAGTACATGATCAGACGGATGATACCCTTCGGGTCGATGAAGAAGACCGCTCGTACGGACGCCGTGGCACTCGTGTTCTCATGCAACATACCGTAGAGCTTCGCAACTTTCATATCGATGTCAGCGATGATCGGGAAATCCAGGTATACACCGGTCTTTTCCCGGACGTTCTGCACCCACGCGACGTGGCTGTGTATGCTGTCGATGCTTTCGCCCATCAACTTGGTGTTCCGCGCTGCGAACCACGCGCCTTCCTTCGCGAACTCCGATAGCTCTGTGGTGCACACCGGTGTGAAATCCGCCGGGTGGCTGAAGAGAACGACCCAACTTCCCTGAGCGAACTCACTGAATCGTAGTGGGCCATGCGTGGTATTGGCATCAAAGTCGGGAGCCTGGTCCCCGATACGTGGCATTGAATGTGATCCCATGTGTTCCATTTCGTACCCGCTTATGGGCGGTACAAAGGTCGCTTGGTCAGGCACCTTTGCCGAGTGACGAACATCACCTACAACGCTAGGGTGCGGCGACACCGTGTTTGGCGTTACCGATCACACTCTCAGCCGTCCAAGTGATCCGTTGGCTGAACGGTGCACGCCGTTCGCTACAATTCGCCAATTGGCAAATACCGCACGACCGAGGGATACAGGGGTCCATGTGGATGAACAACTCGACGTCCTGGGGATGTTGTTCGTTCACCAATTGCTCCACGGCCGCGATCTCCTGGTGTGCCTGCTCCAAGGAATAGTACCATGGCAGGGTCACGTGACAGTCGATATGTAATACGCTTCCATAGGTGATCATTCGGAAGTTGTGCACGTCCACCCATTGTGGTCGACGATGCTCCTCCAGCAATTGAACGACCGTGGTCGCCAGGTCCAGGTCCGCTTCGTCCATGATGCCTGCCACAGAGCGGCGGAAGATGCGCAGCCCGGTGATGATGATGTACAGTGCGAAGACGATGGCGAAGAATTGGTCCAGCCACGCAAGGCCGGTGAGCTTGATCAGGATCAGCCCAACGACCATGGCCACCGTGCTCCAGGCGTCACTGAGCAGGTGCGTACCACTGGCCTCCATGGTGATGGAACGGGCTGCCCTTCCCCGGGCGCGCAGTGCCAGACCCATTACCAGATTGGCCGCTCCCGCGCCACCGGTCAACAGGATGCCTGTTTCCAGGTCGTGCAGTTGTTGGTGCGAGAGCAGGGCTTGGACCGCACGCCAGATGATCGCCCCACCGGCAAGGACCACCAACCCGCCTTCGATGCCCGCACTGATGAACTCCACTTTACCATGCCCATAGGGGTGTTCACGGTCCCGGGGCTTGGCGGCCAGGAACAAACTGTACAAGGCGAATGCTCCGGCCACCACATTCACGATGCTCTCCAGCGCATCGCTCAGGATGGTGTTGCTATGGGTGAGGCGCCATGCCATGAACTTGACCCCCATCAACCCAACGCCGACGGTGAGTACCAAGGCTTGCAGGCGGATATGGCGTTGTGCAGGCATGATGGGTCAAGTTTAGGCACCCTTCACCGATTACCTTCGGGCCATGGAGGATGAAGTGCGGCTACGGAAGGCAATGGCTGGCTTGGACGCGGCGTTGATCGATGCCATGATCGCCAAGGGGCGGTGCGTGGAGGTGCCAGCCAAGGTGGAACTGTTGCACGAAGGCGGGTATGTGAAGGAATTACCTGTGGTGCTAGATGGGTTGGTACGGGTCTATATCGGACATGAGGAGAAGGAACTGTTGCTCTATCACATCCGTCCCGCAGAAAGCTGTGTCATGAGTTTCAGTGCCTTGCTGGGGCGCTCGCCGAGCCGGATCAATGCGGTCACCGAACGGCCTTCGCACCTGCTTCTGGTCCCGGAGGTCGAAGTGCGTGGTTGGCTGAGGGATCATCCCTCTTTCGCTGACCTCATGTTCAAGTTGTACGATGAACGGTATGCGGACATGCTACGTACCGTGGAACAAGTGGCATTCGGCGATCTGCCGACGAGATTGCTCGACCACCTGCATCGCATGGCCGGAGTGAATGGCTCGGAGTGGTTGGATGTACGCCATTCCAAGCTGGCCCAGGAACTGGGATCGGCCCGCGAGGTCATCACCCGCACCTTGAAGAAATTGGAACGCGATGGACGTGTGGAGGTGGGGGAACATGGCCTGCGGGTGAGGTAGTGACCGCGGTCACCACTTGGCGCTCCCGGCACACCACACCTTTGTCCCGTGAACAAAGCGCCCAAGTGGTTGAAGCTTGCATTGGTATGTCTGCTTTGCATCTCCTTCGCTGTGCTGGTCGCCTTGGTCATAGAACGTTCTTGAACAACCCATAACCCATACTCCCATGAAAACCAACGTAGGCAGCATCGATAAGATGGTCCGTATCGCACTTGCCGTGGTGTTCGCTATTCTGTACTTCACTGGAACGGTCACCGGAACTTTGGGTATCGTCCTTCTCGTGCTCGGAGCAGTGTTCCTGTTCACGGCCCTCATGGGTAGCTGCCCCTTGTACAGCATCTTCGGGATCAGTACCTGCCCGGTGAAGAAGGCCTGATCGCCGATCGCAACCGGATATGAGGCCGCGTCCGCATGGGCGTGGCCTCGTGCGTTGATGGAACAACCTGCGCCTGGATCACGTATCCTTGCGCCGTTTCACAAAAAATGACGCTCTTCGTATGTTCATTCTGATGGCCGTTGTCTTCGTCCTGGGCTATCTGGCCATTGCCTTGGAACACCCGTTGCGGGTCAATAAGGCGGCCTCAGCCATACTTACCGGTGCAGTGGTCTGGACCATCCTGATGCTGGGTCAACACAGCATCCTCCCCGAGGGCGAGGCCCATGGACACGAAGGGCTCATCCGTCACCTCCTCGAGCATTTGGGCGATATCGCCAGTATCCTGTTCTTCCTCATGGGAGCCATGACCATCGTGGAACTCATCGATGTGCACGAGGGCTTCCGTGTGATCACCGACCGAATCTCCTCCACAAAGAAGACCAGCTTGCTTTGGGTGGTGGGCTTGATCACGTTCTTCCTGAGCGCGGCACTGGACAACCTCACCACGGCCATCGTGATGTGTGCATTGCTCAGGAAACTCATCAAGGACAAGGAGACCCTCTGGTTGTTCGCCGGAGTGGTGGTCATTGCTGCCAATGCAGGTGGTGCCTGGAGCCCCATCGGGGATGTCACCACCATCATGCTCTGGGTGGGCGGACAGGTAACCACGGTGAATATCATGCTCAAGCTCATCGCCCCGAGCTTGGTGGCCATGATACTTCCACTTGTGTGGTTCTCGTTCACCATGAAGGGGAACGTGGAACGACCCGATACCATCAGGCCCTCAGGTCACCATGGAGGGAACGTGACCACCGGTGAACGTAACCTGGTGTTCATGCTTGGCGTTGGCGCTTTGCTCTTCGTTCCCATATTCAAGGCCATCACCCACCTTCCGCCGTTCATGGGTGTGATGCTCGGTCTGGGCGTTCTGTGGATCGTGACGGAGGTCATCCACATGAAGCATGGTGTCGATAAGCGTGGGGACCTGATGGTGACCGCCGTATTGCGTCGCATCGACCTGCCCAGTGTGCTGTTCTTCCTGGGGATCCTGGTGGCGGTGGCAGGCCTTCAGGTGGCCGGTCACCTTACACTGATGGCCCAGACCCTTGACAAGACCTTGGGCAATATCTTCTTGATCAATGGGGCCATCGGGGTCCTTTCCTCCATCGTGGACAACGTACCGTTGGTGGCAGCCGCCATGGGCATGTATCCCATGACCCAGTTCCCGCCTGATCACTTGTTCTGGGAACTCCTGGCACTCTGCGCTGGCACCGGTGGAAGCTTGCTCATCATCGGATCAGCGGCTGGTGTTGCCGCCATGGGGATCATGCACATCGACTTCGTATGGTATGTGAAGAAGGTGACCTTCCCCGCCGCCTTGGGCTATCTCGGCGGCATCATCACCTTCTGGGTGATGTGGCATTGAGCGAATTCGTGGACCGCACGAACATCGGTTCATAACTATTGCAGGGGGGAGACGTCGGCAATGGTTCGACGACCTGCACATTTGGGCCACCAAACCCACCCCTTGGATGTATACGCTCATAGCCTTGGTCTTTGTGATCGGGTACCTCGCCATTGCATTGGAGCATCCGCTCCACATCAACAAGGCAGCCTCAGCGCTGGTCACGGGCGTATTGATCTGGGTGATGATCATGGTCGGTCAACACGAGCTTTTTCCGGCCGGGGATCACGCAGGCCATGCTGCGATAACCGGCCACCTGCTGGAGCATCTAGGCGATATCGCCAGCATCCTGTTCTTCCTCATGGGTGCCATGACCATTGTCGAACTCATCGATGCACATGAAGGGTTCCGGGTGATCACGGACCGGATCAAGGGGACCAACAAGGTGACCCTGATCTGGGTGCTGAGCATCATCACCTTCTTCCTGAGCGCCGCACTCGATAACATGACGACGGCCATTGTGATGTGCGCCCTGCTCCGCAAGATCATCCGCGACAAGAACGACCTATGGACCTTCGCAGGAATGGTGATCATCGCGGCCAACGCCGGCGGCGCGTGGAGCCCCATCGGTGATGTGACCACCATCATGCTCTGGATCGGCGGTCAGGTGACTGCGGGTAACATCGTGGCGAAGCTCTTCCTGCCCAGCTTGGTATGTCTGGTGCTTCCCCTCATCTGGTTCACCTTCACCTTCAAGGGCACCATCCAGCGTCCCGAGGCCGTTGCGGATGATAACGTAGGACATAAGGCCGTTTCATCCGGTCAGCAGCAACTGGTGCTGATCATGGGATTGATCGCCTTGCTCGGTGTTCCCCTTTTCAAGACGTACACGCACCTTCCCCCGTATATGGGGATCCTGCTCGGTCTCGGCATCATGTGGATCGTGACCGAGCTCATGCACAAGAACACGATCGAGACCGACAAGGGCCACCTGATGGTGACCTCGGTACTACGGAGGATCGACGTGCCCAGTGTGCTCTTCTTCCTGGGGATCTTGACAGCGGTGGCCGGACTCCAGGTGGCTGGGCATCTTACCGATGCTGCGCACCTGTTGGATGAGAAGCTGGGTAGCATGTACGCGGTGAACACGGTGATCGGTGTGCTGAGCTCAGTGGTGGACAACGTACCACTTGTAGCCGCCGCGATGGGCATGTATCCCATGACCCAATTCCCCGTGGATCATCCTTTCTGGGAACTCTTGGCCTACTGCGCAGGTACCGGAGGCAGCATCCTCATCATTGGATCAGCTGCAGGCGTGGCCGCCATGGGCATCCTTGGCATCGACTTCCTCTGGTACCTGCGGCGCATGGCCTTCCCTGCCGCCCTAGGTTACTTCGGAGGTATTGTCACGTTCTGGTTGATGTGGCACAACATCCACTGACACGATCAGACCGTCGGCAGGCCGTGGAGCTTGCACAACCAGTCCAATTGACCGTTGTGCGCGTTCTCGTGGCGGATGTGGTGCTTGATGATACCACGCACCGATTCCTGGTCTCCGACCTTCAGCATACCTTGATGGGGGGCTGACAACAGATCTTCGTCCAAGCCGGATACGTGTGTCATTGCCAAGGCGTGGATCCGTTGATAGGTGGCAAGGACCTCCTCCCAAGGTGGGCATTCCGAGGCCTCCGGAGCGGTTGCGCCCAAGGTGAATTGCTTCGCCCAACTGAACTTTTGGAAAGGACCGCCCGTGCCGCGCAGGATCAGCCAGTTCTGGGAAACAGCCAGATGCCCTACGATCCAGAAGGTGCTGTTCAAACGGTGCCCCTGTACTTCGAAGCGATGGTGTAGGTCCGAGTCCTTCAACCGCTCCAAATGCTGGAGGGTGTAACCATGGGCGTGGTCCATCAAGTCGGAGAGGAACTGGGGTCCGGTCATGCTGCAAAGGAAACAGCCCGGAACATCGATGTAGCGTTGATGCGCTCCTTTTCGCCTAATAGCAGGATGTGACGTTGGGGGTATGATCCATACCGGGAAACATCCAAGGAAAGCCCTTCGCCCTTCGCTCGTGGCCTTTTTCGTTCCTTCCCCTTGACCAAGCGGCGGAAAAGGTTCGGGAGGAATTGCGCGAAGACGCGCGTTCCCAAGGGGGGAGGCTTCAAGGAAAGCCCTTCGCGCTTCGCTCGTGGTCTTTTTCGTTCCCACCCCCAGCTCAAGCGAGCTTGGCTGGGTCTGGTCACGAAAAAGCCCGACCACTTCGTGGCTGGGCCTTCCTTGGCGGAGAGGGAGGGATTGCCCGAAGCGGGCTTTCCCATTGAGGGGGAGGCTTCATGGAAAGCCCTACGATCGCTTCGCGCTCGGGGTCTTTTTCGCTCTCTTCCCTCGCCCAAGCAAGCTTGGCTCGGTCAGGGAGCGAAAAAGCCCGGCCACTTCGTGGCTGGGCCTTCCTTGGCGGAGAGGGAGGGATTGCCCGAAGCGGGCTTTCCCATTGAGGGGGAGGCTTCATGGAAAGCCCTACGATCGCTTCGCGCTCGGGGTCTTTTTCGCTCTCTTCCCTCGCCCAAGCAAGCTTGGCTCGGTCAGGGAGCGAAAAAGCCCGGCCACTTCGTGGCTGGGCCTTCCTTGGCGGAGAGGGAGGGATTCGAACCCCCGGTACCCTTGCGGGCACATCTGTTTTCGAGACAGACCCGATCGACCACTCTGGCACCTCTCCGATACGGGGCGCCAAATATAGCGGAACGTGCATAGCGCGCCGCGCAAGCGGTTGGTGACATACCTTGAGCCTCATGAACCTGCGATCCCTCGCCACCTCCGCCCCGGTCTTCCTCGCTCTGGTGGCCAATGGCCAGCCCTTTGCCATTGGAGAACGATCCATCACCTTCTACGATCCGGTCCGTGACAGGAATGTTCCGACCGAGGTGTATTACCCGGCGATCACGGCTGGGACCGATGCTCCGACGGCAACGGGTGGGTTCCCCGTGCTTGTATTCGGCCACGGCTTCGTCATGACCACGGATGCGTATGCCAACATCTGGTCCCATTTCGTGCCCAAGGGCTACATCGTTGCCCTTCCTACCACGGAGGGAGGCTTCGCACCTGACCATGCCACGTTCGGTGCCGATCTCGCCCATGTCGCTTCCGCATTGCAAGCCGCGAACACCCAGACCGGATCGCCGTTCGAAGGCCATGTCCTACCGGCCACTGCGCTCATGGGACATAGCATGGGTGGGGGTGCCAGTTTTCTCGGGGCAGCAGGGAACACCGGTATCCAAGCCCTGGTGAACCTCGCCCCTGCGGAAACCGACCCATCAGCGACCGCTGCTGCTGGCAGCGTGACCGTGCCCACCCTCGTTTTCGCGGCCTCGGAGGATTGCGTGACCCCCATTCCGGACCACCAAGGACCGATGTATGCGGCCTCCGTGGCGTCCTGTAAAGCGTTCGTCAATGTCCAAGGTGGTGGGCATTGTTACTTCGCCAACAACAACTTCAATTGCTCGTTCGGCGAATTCACATGTGGTCCGGACCTCAGCATCACACGTGAGGAGCAACACGATGTGGTGAACGATCTGGCGGGCCTTTGGCTGGACCACCACCTGAAGGGGGAATTGAACGCGTTGGCGGCGTTCATCGATAGCACGGTGGTCAGTGCGCGAGTCTCGGCTCAGGTCGAATGCCTTTTCACCACATTGGCCGAGGCCAACGATCCTGATCACATGGCATTCCCGAAGCCTGCTTCTGATGTGTTGATCCTCCAAAGTGGAACGACCGTGCTGGGCGCACGGATCCTGAACGCCGAAGGTCGTGTGGTCCTGGAACTCGGCTCCTGGTCAGGAGCACGTTCCTTGGATGTATCCGGCTGGGCCGTAGGATGCTATGCCCTGCAATGGGAGCACCTTTCCGGAAAGCGGAGTGTGGAGCGGGTCATGGTCGTCAGGTGATCACAACGTTGGTTTGAACTGGCACCGATGGTGTCAAGCCTAAGCGTGGTGATCCAGGTCGCCACCGATGCATCCCTTGGAAACTACCTTCGGCACGAGATCGGTCATCACTGAGCCATGCGCACCCTCATCCTGGTCCTCTTGTTCCTCGTGTCGCTCGGAACGTTCGCCCAGTCCCGCATGTACGTGGACCGCTCCGAGGTATCGTTCGTCAGTGATGCTCCACTCGAACACATTACCGCCACCAATTCGGCGTGCGAAGGCCTGCTCGATCCGGAGACCAGGTCGTTCGCCATCAAGGTTCCCATCACCCGCTTTCAGGGGTTCAACTCTCCTTTGCAACGGGAACACTTCAACGAGAATTACCTCGTCAGTCGCACCTATCCGGACGCCACGTTCGCTGGACGCATCATCGAGACCATCGATCTGAACGTGTCGGGTAGCCATGTCGTGCGTGCCAAGGGCCGGTTCACGATCCATGGTGTGACCATGGAACGGATCGTTCCGTGCAAACTGGTGGTGGCTGCAGAAGGTGTCCGGGTCACTACCGAGTTCGATGTCCTTCTTGAGGATCATGCCATCCGAGTGCCGCGTATCGTGAACCAGAAGATCTCCCCGGTGGTCCGCGTTCGCGTGGATGTTCGGTTCAAGCCGGTACAGCCGTGATGCTCAGAGCGGCAAGCGTGATAGTGTCCGTGATCGCTGCTATTCCGGCTTGGGGGCAATTCCCGTTCACCCGTTCCTTGGATGTGCGATCGGGAAGGTCCGCTCCTCGGATCACTTGCTTGGTGCAGGATCGCGACGGTGCCATCTGGACCGGATCGGATGTCGGCTTGTTGCGTACCGATGGTGACCAGGTGGACGCGATCTGGCGCAGTGAGCCGGACAAGGTGGTGGCCTTGGCCGAACGAGGGAATGATATCCTCGCCATGTCGTCATCAGGCGTATTACTGCGTTGTGATGGGTTCGGATGCGATACGCTCGTCCGGGATACCAGTTGGGTGCGTGCACCGGTACGTGCCATGGCGAGCGATGAACAGGGGAACCTTTGGCTGGCCACGTTCGGCGGCGGATTGCACCGGGTAGGCACGGAAAGTCGATCGATCATCGGTACGCGAGAAGGGTTGCCTGATGTTCACGTTAACGACCTGGCGATCCTGAAGGACGGAAGGGTTGTTGTCGCCACCGACCAAGGCATTGCCCTGATCGCGAACGAGCGCGTGGTTCGCGTTTTCGAGCAGGGCAACGGAGCCCCGGACAACCTGGTGCTTTCCGTTGCCGTGGATGAGCACGATGGGATCTGGGCAGGCACCGCTGGTTCCGGAGTGTTCAAGTGGGACCCCCTCGACACCAAGGCGGAAGTCCTCCCATTCGGGAAGCTATTCGGCGCTGTTCATTGCTTGCTCGCTGAACGCGGGCGTATCTGGGCTGCAACCGAGTTGAACGGGTTGGTGATGATGGAAGCGAAGGAGCGGGGCAGTTACCAGTGGCGTCAGGGTAGCGAACAGCCGATGGTGACCGACATGGTGGTGGATGGTGAGGGCGCGGTGTGGTGGTGTGATGGGTCCGAGGTTCTTCAGCGAAGCGATCCGAGGGTATTGCACGTTCCTGACCATGAAGGGGTGGACCTGCATCGGGTGACGGCATTATGCACCGACAGCCAAGGCAGTATCTGGTTCGCGACCCCCAAGGGGACCTTCACCCATTCACATGCTTTCACTGATGCCGCTCGCATAACACGGCTTCCGATGGAGCTTCCCTCCATGACACCCTTGGTGTCCATGAGTGCCGGTGAACACGGCGAGGTGTGGGGAGCTTCGTTCGGCGGTGGATTGTGGCGGATGGGAAAGGCCGGGGTCGAACCCATGGCCCCTCCCGCAGCACCGCGCGATCCCAACATCCTGTCCGTGCTCGCTCAAGGTGATGATGTCTGGACCGCCACACTTGCGGGTATTTCGGTACTGCGACAAGGCCGGAACAGCGATCTGGATGCCGTGGGCACAGGGTTCGTCTACCAATTGGTCGCGTCAAACGACGGCAGCCTGTTGGCAGCCACCGATGGCCATGGTGTCGTACGTGTCGATCAAGGCAAGCCCCAAGAGGTGTCCGAGAAGGGACCGCGCACATTCTATACGGTGGCGGAAGGGAAGGACGGTACCCTATGGGCTGGCGGCCCGGCTACGGGTCTGTGCAGGTCGGTGGCTGGTGGTTGGGAACAGTTGGGCACGGAGATGGGGCTGATGGATGCGGATATCCATGCGCTCATCCCCTTCATGGGGCGAATGTTCGTGATGGGGACGCGCGGCGTCCTTGTCTATCACCCGGGTTCAGGGTCCTGGACCGATGTTTCCGGCCGTGTGGGGCTGGAGGATCTTCAAATGGAGCTCAATACCGCAGCGGTCGATACCTCAGGTGCCCTATGGCTGGCGACCGATCGGGGTCTGGTGCGGATCCTGGCCGATACCACGTTGTTGGCACCTCCACCTTCGCCGGCAATACTCGAGGTCCGTATGGGTGATCAACGTTACCGACCTGATACGCTGTACCGGACTTCGCATGACAGAAGTGCAGTGTCGATGCGCTATATGTCCTCGGACCAGACGCACATGGGATCCTCCCAGTTCGAATACCGTTTGCTCGGGCTGAGCGAAAAGGTGGTGCGCACAAGGGAAAGTGAGCTATCATTCCCAGCGTTGCCACCGGGCGATTATCGGTTCGAGATACGGACCCTACGTACCGAGGGCGAATTGCCATCGGCCTGGACCGGGTTCCGTCTGATCGTGGAACCTCCCTGGTGGCAGCGGCCCTGGGTCATCGCACTGATGCTAAGCGCCGCCGCGGCCTTGGTCATCGCCTTGATCGCGGCGCGTGACCGTCGTTTGCGTTACAAGCAACGAATGGAACAGGAACAGGTGCGATTCCAATTGGAGGCCTTGCGCAGTCAGGTCGATCCACATTTCCTGTTCAATAGTTTCAATACGCTCGTTGAACTCATCGAGACCGAACCACAGAAGGCAGTGATCCACGTGGACCAATTGAGCACCTTCTTTCGCAACATCCTGCAGGTGCGCGATCGGGAGCTGATCACCTTGGACGAGGAACTCGACCTGTTACGTACCTACGTGGGCCTTGAGCAGCGTCGTTTCGGGGAGGCCATCGTCTTGCAGGTGGAACTGCCCGAACGGCTACGTACCATGATGATCGTGCCCCTCACGCTGCAACTCCTGGTGGAGAATGCGATCAAGCACAATGCAGCCACCAGGAGCGCACCGGTCACCGTGGTCATCTCCTCCGAGGATGACACGCTCGTGGTCCGGAACAACATTCTTCCCAAACTAACGCCGCCACGTTCCACCGGCTTTGGCCTGGAAAGCATTCGCAAGCGCTACGCAGCGCTCACCGAACGCCCGGTGTCGGTGGAGCGTGGAACGCATACGTTCGTCGTCCGAATACCATTGATAGCCCCGAACCCATGAGGATCCTGATCATCGAGGATGAACAAGCCGCAGCGACCCGCATGCGCAAGATGCTCACCAGTATCGAACCGTCCATCGAGGTGCTGGCCGATCTGCCTTCGGTCGCTGAAAGTGTGGAGTGGTTCAAGGCACAGCCCGCACCCGACCTCGTGTTCATGGATGTGCAATTGGCCGATGGTGACAGCTTCGAGATCTTCAAGCGGGTGGACGTGCCTTGCCCGGTGGTGTTCACCACTGCCTACGATGAATACGCGCTCAATGCGTTCCGTGTGAACGCGTTGGACTATTTGTTGAAACCCATCCGCATAGAGGACCTGGAGACCGCTTTGCAGCGTGCCGAAAGATCCATGTTGGTGCGTGATCACAGCACGTTGCACAGGCAGTCCGCGATCAAGCCGGGTGCGACGCCGATCAAGCGTTTCCTCATTCGTTACGGTGAACATTTCAAGGTGGTCGAACCGGAGCAGATCGCCTATGTCCATTCCTTGATGAAGAACACCTTCCTGCGTACCAAGGAAGGCCGTGACCTGCCCTTGGAGGAGAGCTTGGACAAGTTGGAGGCTCAACTCGATCCCCAGAAGTTCATCCGGCTCAACCGCCAGCTGATCGTACATCTACAAAGCATCAAGGAACTGCTGGCTTATAGCAAGAGCAGGGTGAAGGTGGTACTTGATCCTCCTTATGGTGAAGATGCCATAGTGAGCAGTGAACGTAGCGCCGCCTTCAAGCGCTGGCTGGCGGGCGAGTGAACTGATATTCCGGTTCATCGCCAGGAATTACCGTTCCGTCCGGACCGCCTATGTGTGTGGTAGTGTGGCCGTTCACCTTCGTTGCCACCTGACACGACCGCCATGCGCACACAACTCACTCTTGGACTCGTTTCCTTGGCACTGACCGCTTCAGCCCAGTGGACAGCTGTTCCCAGTGGCACCTTGACACAATTGGAGGATGTCCTTATTGCCAACCCCCAGTTGGCCCTCGCTTGCGGCAAGGATGGCATCCTGCTCCGGTCCCTCGACGGTGGGTCGTCCTGGACAACGATAGCCTCCGGACATGCTGATGACCTCAATGAGGTGGTGCGCACCGGTCCAAGCTCCTTCCTCATCCTGACCGACGGTGGCATCATCCTTCGATCGACGGATGCTGGTGTATCATGGACCTCCAGCAGTGTGCCCACCTCCAGCGAACTCGTAAGTGCTTCACGTGCGGGTGATCGCATCGTGGCTGTTGGAGAGGGAGGGGCGCTGCTCCTTTCCGACGACCTGGGGACCAATTGGTCGGCGATCCAATCCGGCACCCCGAACGATCTGCAGGCCGTGTGGGCGATCACCGCGCAGGAATGGATCGCGGTGGGCAAGAATGGCACTGCCATCCACAGCATGAACGGTGGTGCATCTTGGGTCGCTGTGACGATGCCCGTGCAGGACGATCTCAATGACGTGTGCTTCATCGACCCGACCATGGGCGTGATCGTGGGGGACGAGGGGAACGTTCTGCGCAGCACCGATGGAGGGTCTACCTGGGTCCCCATGCCCAGTGGTACCGGCTTGGAACTCGACGCGGTGTGGACCGACCTGGGCAACGCGACCTTCATGTGCGGGGTGGGTGGCACGGTACGAAGGAGCACCAACGGCGGACTCTCCTGGAGCGCCATGTCCACCCCGGTGAGCGCTGAATTGCGCGATGTGACCTATGCCTCAGGACTGGGCCTTGCGGTAGGGGCTGCTGGGACCATCATCCACCTTGGATCCGGAACAGGGGTGCCCGAGGACGACCTCATTGCTCGTGGGCTGGTCATTTCTTCCGGACCGAACAACGGAGAGGTCACGCTGCACATCCTCGATGGTGGTTTGATGGACCGGTTCACCGCCGAGGTATTGGATGTGCGCGGGAGGGTGGTCCGCTCGACCGGGATCATCCATAGCAGTGCCATCTTGACCAACTTGGGTACTGGCGCCTATCTACTACAGCTGCGGGACCACGGTGCTGTGATACATGGTCGAACATTCGTCGTTGCGCGCTGATCATCCCTCTTCATACTCGGTACCACCATGGCATCCCATACTTCGCTCGACCTGGCTGATCGCAGGGTTCTCGTGAACACTGCCTCCGAACAGCTCTTGGGGGTCATCCTTCAGCTCAACTGCCAACCCCGTTATCGTAATGGTTTGGATGTCATTGGTTTGACCTTCCTGTTGTTGGAGCGCAGAAGGAACAGGCGCGACGCCAACACGCGCTGTGGCGCCGGTTCGTCCCGTGAAATTCCCGCTTCGTCCGGATCAGGCGGATAGTGGGCGCTGAACGGGGTATTTTTGCACCATTCTTGACATCCGTCATACCACGGACAAAGGGAACAAGCGGTCAGCGCTCATGCAGAAGATCCATCGAACAGCAGCCAAGATGGCCCTTGCCCTGGGCACAATGGCTTTCGTGGTCACCAGTTGCCAACACGAACCCCCATTGGTACCATTCGATCCAGTTGGGAATGGGGATGGTGGTGGTGGAGGAACTGCTTCTTGTGATCCGAACACGGTGTATTTCCAACAACAGGTGCTGCCCTTGCTGGTGAGCAATTGTGCAGTGCCTGGTTGTCATAATACGGCCACGGACGACAATGACTGGATCCAGATCACGAGCTACACGAGTTTGATGAACAGTGGGATCGTCGGCGATGGTGATCTGATGGAGGCCATCACGGAGACTGATCCGGATGATATCATGCCCCGTCCACCGCAGAACCCCTTGACCCCTCAGCAGATCCAGCTGATCCAGACCTGGATCACCCAAGGCTACCAGAACAACTCCTGCTCGGCCTCCTGTGATACAACGAACGTGACCTATTCAGGCACGATCGTGCCCTTGGTGCAACAACGGTGTCAAGGGTGCCACAGCGGCGGGACACCCCAAGGTGATCTGAACTTCACCAACTGGGCCACGTTGAACGCGGTAGCCAACGACGGTCGCCTACGTTGGGCGGTGACGCACGATCCCCAAGGGGTTGCCATGCCGCCCAGCAGCCCGATCATGCCCGCTTGCGAAGTGCGCAAGTTCACTCTTTGGATCGAGGCCGGAGCGCCCAACAACTGATCATGAAGTCACACGTCATCCTGATCACGGCCTTTGCCGCAGTGTTACTTATGGGTTCGAACGGGTGCTATTACGACAACGAGGAGACCCTGTACCCCAATTCGTTCTGTGATACCGCTCTGGTCACCTGGACGAACGATATCCAGCCATTGATCAATACCCGGTGTGCCATTGCCGGGTGCCATGCGAACGGTTCCGTGTCCCCCAACCTCACCGGTTACACCGCTGTGAAAGCACAAGCCGATAACGGTAGGATCCGCTCGCGTGCCATTGACGGTATTCCCTCCATCATGCCGGCTTCCGGCAAGCTCCCTGCGTGTGATATCGCGAACCTGGATGCTTGGCTCCGCGCCGGCGCCCCGAACAACTGACCATGAGACCCAAGACCATGATATTCGTTGGGCTTACCATTGCCGCGGTGGCCGGTGGATACGCCCTGATGGAGTACAGCCGAGGCGTGAAGGGCGCTGATGACCTTCATGTCGTCGCCACGCTGGAGGCCGAGCAATTACTTGCCGAGTTCACCTTGGATGAGACCGCCGCGACCGCGAAGTACGTGGGTGTGACCGAACAGGCCATTCAGGTCAGCGGAACCATCCGTACCATGGAACCGACAGGGGATGGCAAGGTCACCGTGGTCCTGGAGACCGGGGATCCATTGGCCGGTGTCACCTGCGAATTCGCCGAGGCCGAAGTGCCGTTGACCTGGCGCAGCGGTTCCCGCGTGACGGTGAAAGGCATCTGCACGGGACTCTTGATGGATGTGGTGCTTGTGCGCTGCGCACCCGTGGCATGATGATCGCATGGTGACCTGACCGATAGACTTCAACGCAACCGGACCTGAAGCGATGCGCATCCGCCAACGCAAGGGGTCCACAACCGAACCAGAACCGATGAAACACCTCAAGAACCTCGCCTTCGCGCTCGCATTACTGCCACTTGCTGCCAGTGCGCAAGACCGCTACATGACCCGAAATGGTCATATCGCCTTCTTCTCTGCCACACCCATGGAGAACATCGAAGGGAACAACCACAAAGTGACCAGTGTATGGGATGTGACCACCGGTGCCATGCAGTTCGCCGTGCTCATCAAGGCCTTCGAGTTCGAGAAGGCCCTCATGCAGGAGCACTTCAACGAGAACTACATGGAAAGCAACACCTTTCCAAAGGCCGAATTCAAGGGCAAGTTGGCCGGTATCACCGCCGAGCAATTGAAGAAGACCGGCACCTATGAGGTCTCCGTCACGGGCGACCTTACCATCCATGGAGTGTCCAAGCCCGTATCGGCAAAAGGGAAAGTGACGGTTGACGCCGCCGGTGCGATCACGGCCTCGAGCGATCTCATCGTCAAGCCTGAGGACCATGGGATCAAGATCCCGGGGGTCGTGCGCAAGAACATCGCCGAGGAGATCACCGTGAAGGTGCGTATGGAGTACGCCAAGATGTGATCCCTGCGCACAGCAAGTCCCCTTCCAGAATAATGCGATGCCCATCCGACACATGATCCTTCGACCATTCTTCGCCATGGCCGTACTGGCCCTTTCGTCCACCGCACCTGCACAGGACGAGGACCTGCTCAAACTGCTCGGCGAGGATGAGGCCACTGGACCGGTGTACACCAATGCGGCGTTCAAGACCACCCGGGTGATCAATGGTCACAGCTTGGAGAACACAGCACATGGGGTGCTCGACTTCAAGATCGGGCACCGCTTCGGCTTCATCAACGGCGGTGTCAATGAGTTCTTCGGTCTTGATGGTGCGACCGTTCGCTTGGGTTTGGATTATGGCGTGACCGACCGGCTGATGGTGGGGATCGGAAGGAGCAGCTTCCAGAAGACCTTGGATGGTTTCGCGAAATACAAGCTGCTCAGGCAGTGTGATGAAGGTTGTGGGATGCCGATCACCCTCGCGGTGGTGGCCGCCACGAGCCTCACCACCTTGCGCACCGAGGAACTTCCTTGGTACGACACCTCGCGCGTGGATTACTTCAGTCATCGCATGGGCTATTCCCTGCAATTGATCATCGGTCGCAAGTTCAGCGAGTCCTTCAGTATGCAGTTGAACCCCGGCGTGGTGCACCGCAACCTGGTCGCAACGGCCGGTGATCCCAACGATATCATCCATGTGAGCGGTGCGGCTCGTGTGAAGCTGTCGAAACGCGTCGCGGTGAACGGTGAATACTTCCATGTGTTACCCGATCAATTACCGGACAACATCCGCAACTCCCTCAGCCTTGGGTTCGATATCGAGACCGGTGGCCACGTGTTCCAACTGCACTTCACCAATAGCACGGCCATGTTCGAGCGTGGCTTCATCACGGAGACCGTCGGGGACTGGGGCAACGGGGACATCCACTTCGGATTCAACATCTCCCGGGTGTTCACCCTGCACGAGCCGAAGAAGAAGGTGAAGGGCTGAGCTTCGATCAGGCCTGTTGGTCGGGTCGCCAATTGGCTTGCGCGTGCCGCAGTTGGAGGAACTCATTGACGTTGTCCATCTCGAACACGCCTACAATATCATTCCCTTCCATGACCGGAATAAGCAAGGAACCACTGCGTTGAAGCGCGGCCAAGGCTTCTCGCACGTCCATGGTGGTGGACAACGGGTCGGGACGGCGCAAGGGCAGTTGACGCATGGTCATGTCCTTCATACCCCGACCCACCAGGTCCCACAGCTCCTTCCTGTCCACAACACCGGTATAACCCATCACATCCATCACCACCGCTGCGTGGTCGCCACCGGCCAGCAAGCCGTTCACCGCCTCGTGTACCGGGGTCGGACCGGGTATCGTCCAGTAGCGGGATCGCATCACCTCCCGTACAGTCACCCCGGCCAATTCGTTCAGTTGGCCGACCTGTCGGGCCTCCGCACCGGCAGCCATGAAGATGAACACACCGATGATCGCGGTGAAGAACTGTCCGGTGAACAGGCCATAGATCACGAATCCAACGGCAAGGACGCGCCCGATGCCGGTAGCGATACGTGTTGCCTTCACCCGCGGCATACGCATGCTCAGTGCACTTCGCAGGATGCGACCGCCGTCCATCGGGAAGGCTGGGATGAGGTTGAACAGGAACAAGCCCAGGTTCGCGGTCACCAGGAAGCCCAGAACGCCTGTCCAACCTTGGGACGGATCCACATCCGCGAAAAGCCAAGTGAGGCCCATGATGGCCATGGCGGTGAACGCCAGACCTGCGATCACCAGATTGACAAGGGGCCCGGCAAGCGTGATCCAGAATTCCTGCCGGGGATCCTCAGGCATACGCTCCAAGCTGGCCACACCTCCGATCGGCAACAGTGTGATGTCCCGTGTACGGACCCCGTAACGCAGGGCCATCAGGGCATGGCCATATTCATGAAGTACGACACAGGCGAAGACGATCAATATGAATCCGACCTGTTGAAGTACGCCCGACCAGGGAATACCGTCAGCCAAACCGGAAATGATGATGAACGCAGGCAATGCCAAGAAGGACCAGTGCACCCTCACCTGGATGCCCTTGAACGCGAACAACGGCAAACCTCCGCGAAAGGAGGCGGCCATCAGCCTAACGGTTGTTGGAGCACCAGCATGGGAATATGCGTGTGCATGGCAAGCCTCGAAGCGGTGCTCCGGTGGAAGAGTTGGTCGAACAAGCCCCGGTGCCGATGTACCACCACCACAAGGTCCGCATCGTTCTGGTCGGCCATGTCGTGCAGGGCCTTGGTCACGTTCTCTTCCGAGATGTAGTGGAAGGAATGTGGTATGGCTCCGAGCAGGGTGTCATAGATCGACCCCGCGCCCTCATCCACACTGGTCTCCTCGTTCACCACGCGCACGATCATCACCTCTGCCTGGGACCATCGGGCGATGTCCAACAAGGGACGCACAGTATCCTTGGTCACCAAGCCGCCGTCGTCCGCCAGGATGATACGCTTGGGAGTGCGATAGATGTTCTTCTCGGGCACTGCGAATACGGGAAGAACGCTGCGCTTGATGACATCCGCAGTATTGCTGCCCAGCAGGACCTCCTTCAAGCCGGTGGCACCTTGTGTGCCCATCACCACGGCGTCCGGAGGAGCGGGGTCGTTCGCGAAACGCGCGATGACGTTGGGCAGGTCACCATGTTCCACGTCCCCCTTCAGCTCCGGCTTCAAGGGAGCAAGATCCTCCTTGAGGCGTGCCACATAGAGGTCCATGGATCCTTGAGCCTCCTTGGCCAACAACTCATCGATGCTCCACATGGTGCTCGCGCTGCCACGAGGCATCATGAACGTGTTCAGCACGGTGAACGTGTTACCCTCGGTCCCATACAACTGCACCGCGTACCGCGCAGCATTCAATGCGTTCGGGCTGAAATCGGTGGGAAGGAGGATGTGGGCCATGGCCAAATGCCTGATGATCGTTTCAGTGGCCGTGCTGGCCCTCGCCGACCTTCTGGCCTGCGGAGTCGACCAAGGCATAGCCTACGAAGAAGAGGATCAGCATGGCCAGGAAGCTGACGAGTCCCACCATGTTGTTCGCCCTTCCATTCTCCAGGACCACATTCTGAGTGTCCAGGATGGCGGAACGGAACGGAATGAGCAAGGCAGCGAGCCAAAGTGCGAAGCCGATCATTTTCTTCATTTCAGTGCGGGGTATTCCGGGCGCAAGTTAACGCCGTGGCGTCATGTGTGTAACGGTGAGGGTCCTCAATGGTCATTCGCCAATCGTTCCAATCCTTTCAGGTCCTTCAGATGGATCTCCCTGCCGCGGGACTCGATCAAGCCGGCATCCTTGAGGTCGGTAAGGGCCCTGATCAATGATTCAGTAGCCGTTCCGACGATCGTGGCAAGGTCCTCACGACTGATCTGAACGCCCAGGTTCGAGGGTTCGTTGGGGCCATAACGGGCGTGTAAGCGGATCAGTGCCTGTGCCACCCGCTGACGGACCGAGGTGTACGCCAGGTTCAACAGCTGCTGTTCCTTCTCCTTGACCTCGCGGGTGAGCATCTTGATGAATCGCATGCTCACATCGCGATCCCGGTACAACAATGCTTGAAGTTCCTCACGAGGTATGATGGCCAGTTCGGTGTCCTCCAGCGCTTCCGCGCCTTCGCTCACACGCCCCCCCTCCAGTACGCTCATATAGCCTAGGAAGTCGCCCGGTCCGAACAGACCGGTCACCAGTTCCTTGCCGTCATTGTTCACTTTGAAACTGCGCACCTTGCCGCTTTGAACGAAGTACACGGATCGCAGATCATCCCCTTCATGGAAGATCATTTCCTTGCGTGCCACGCTGCGTAGCTTACGGTCACTTGCTATGTCGTTCAGCGCAGACATACCGCGAGCACTTTCCAGGAACGCGTTCAACCCGTCCATGCTCCGCTCAAATCCCTTACGGAACAGATCGCTCCTTTTCAGGCGGCCTTCGATGGCGTTGAGCAGTTCACTTTCTTCGAAGGGTTTGGTCAAGTAGTCGTCCGCCCCGAGTTCCATCCCCTTGCGCACATCGCTGCGTTCCGCCTTGGCGCTCAAGAATATGAAAGGTACCTCGGCGGTGTGCGGGTCCCGACCCAGTAGATGCAGTACACCATACCCATCAAGTTCGGGCATCATGATGTCGCAGAGTATGAGGTCCGGCAGGTCCTTACGTGCCAGTTCCACACCGCGTTTGCCGTTCTCGGCCTTCATGACCCGGTAGTTGGCCAGTTCCAGGATCTCCGCGGTGTTCTCCCGCATATCCTTGTCATCCTCGATCAACAGGATGTTCTTCATGTGCATGGTGTTGTGGGAGTTGGGCTGTAAAGGTGGTGCCCTTTCCCGGTTCACTGATGAATCCGATGGTCCCACCCATCAGGTCCATGTATTTGCGAACGATGTTCAACCCAAGACCCGTGCCTTGGACCGTGAAGGCGTTACTGGCCCTGAAGAAGCGTTCGAACAGGTGCTGTTGGTCCTCCACGGGTATTCCGATGCCCTCATCCTTCACTTCCACGTGTAAAAGCCCATCCATCAACCGGGTGGTCAGGCTGATCCGCTTGTCCTCCGGGCTGTACTTGATGGCATTACTGACCAGGTTGCTCAGCACGTGGGCCAACATCTGGCGGTCCTGTTGGACCGAACGCTCACTGCCTTCGTGGTCGTAATCGAGTTCCTGACCGGGCTTGCACAGGCTGCGTAGTTCCTCCACCAGTTCGATGCACAGGTGCACGACATCCACTTCCTGTGGGTTGCAACGCACCATGCCTTGCTCCAACTTGTCCAACGAAAGGAAGTCGTTGAGCATGGTGGTGAGCTCTCGCACCTTACCGCGGATCTTGGACACGTGACGCTCCACCTTATCGCGCTGAGGGCCTTCGCTGTAACGCGCAATGAGGTCCACCGAGCTCATGATGGTACTGAGTGGTGTGCGGAACTCATGTGAGGCCATGCTCACGAAACGGGACTTCAGGGCGTTCAATTCCTTTTCAGCCTCCAAGGCTTCACGCACGCTTTGTTCGGCCCGTTTCAAGTCAGCAGTCCGTTGCTCCACCCGTTCTTCCAATTCCGCGTTGGTCCGCTGCAGGTCCAGTTCCGCCTGACGACGTCGGCTCACATCGCTTATCAGGCCCATCACAAAGCGCTCGCCTTCCACGTTGAAGTGGTTCAGGCTCACTTCCACGGGGAAGGTGCTACCATCGCTGCGTTGACCGTTCAGATCCAGGCCTTGCCCCATGGTTCGTTGATGCGGGTCGCGCTGATAGGCGTTTCGTTGATGCTGATGCTTCTCACGCACCGCCGATGGGATCAACACTTCGATGGGCCTGCCCAATAGGGTCTTGGGCTCATATCCGAACAACTCGCCGAAGCGCGGGTTGCACAAACAGATCGAACCGGTCCCATCCACCACCACCAACCCTTCCGCAGCGCTACTGAAGAGCATGCCATAGATGGATGAGATCTCTTCCTCACTGAATCGCGAACGCGTCATGGTCGGTAAGGTACCGCGAAGTTCCGCACCTGATCAAGGTTCACCGGCGACGCGGGAGTGCGTCTCGCCAGAACGCTCATCGTACACCTTCCACTTGCTCAATGGCTTGGCATAAAGGTTCAAGGTCACGGACCGTTCCTTGTTGGGGTTCACGTACCGATGGATACCATGTCCATTGTGCAAATAGGAGAACGATCCTGGATCGAGCTTGGCGCTGCTCACCTTGCGAAGTGGTCCTTCGGGTCCTGGCTCGAAGCGCTCCTCGATCACCGCACCGAAGACGGGATGTACCCAAGCCTCCTCGGTAGCATAATCGTGGATACTCGTGCGCTGGCCCGGTTCGTAGCAGATCAAAAGCAATTCGAAAGCATTGGTACGTGCGATACAGGTCCGCGTGTAGTGCTTGTCGTGCCACCGGCAATACGGCTCGAACTGGCTCCAAGGAATACTGATCCGATCGAGTATTTCCAAGTAGCCCGTTCGCCCGGGCCCATGCTTCAGGGCCGACACCAACTGGTCGAGCGAAGTGATCGGGGTGGGGGGCGTGGGCATGGGTACGCGGTCAGCTTGGCCGGGACACAACTGACAATGTGCGAACGTACGCGTACGGACCAAGCCGAAAACTGACATCGATCAGGACCCGACCCTCTTTGAGGATCGAAACGGGTAGTGGTCGTTGGTGTTCCAGCAACGGACAAGGCCCGCCTTTCAGCGGGCCTTGGATGGAACGTGGCTGGGGTCTCACATCCATTGACCGATCCAGCGGTAGAACTCTTCCTTCAGTTCCCGGTAGAGTTTCTCGAAGGTCTGCATCCGCTCACGGAGATCACCGTGATCCGTGAAATGACGGTGATCGATCGCGACAGGGTGTTCCCGTGCCTCCTTTTCCAACAGGTTCTCATGTGCCTTGATGTCGTGACGGACCTCATCGATCACTTCACGCTGCCTGATGTATTGGTTCTGGAAATGCTCAAGTTGGGCGAGGACGTCACTCGACGTATACCGCTTCGCGACCTCCTCCAAGCGGTGCTCGAATATGCCGATCTCATCGCGGTAGAACTCCAAACTGTTCAGCCACAACGTATGTTCGAAGTGCAGGTCGGAGATGTACACGTGTTGACGTTGTTGGGTGGCTGTGCTCATATCGGGTGGTTGTTGGTTCGTACCCAACGAAGGTCTTACATGATCGAACAGTCGACCATGACCTTGGTCATTTTGGTTGTTCCCGTTCCGTTTGGTTGCAATGAGAAAGGGAGGTCCACTGGACCTCCCTTCTTTCGGATCACTGGCGGTTCGCACCGCCAAGCAAGGTTCATTTCCTGTCCTTGACGGGAACGTAATCCCGTTTGGTGGCTCCGGTATAGATCTGACGTGGGCGACCGATGGGTTCCTTGTTCTCCACCATCTCCTTCCACTGCGCGATCCACCCGGGCAAACGACCGAGAGCGAACATCACAGTGAACATCCGCGTGGGGATGCCGATGGCACGGTAGATGATCCCACTGTAGAAATCCACGTTCGGGTACAGCTTACGACTGATGAAGTAGTCGTCCTTCAAGGCGATCTCCTCCAGTTGTTTGGCGATGTCCAGTACCGGGTCGTTCACACCCAGCTTCTGCAACACGTCGTCGCAACTCTTCTTGATGATCTTGGCGCGTGGGTCGAAGTTCTTGTAGACACGATGGCCGAAGCCGAACAGACGGAACGGGTCATCCTTGTCCTTGGCCTTGTTCACCCACTTCTGGATGTCGCCACCATCGTTCCGGATGGTCTCGAGCATTTCGATCACCTCCTGGTTGGCTCCGCCGTGCAGCGGCCCCCACAGCGCTGCGATACCGGCACTCACACTACTGTAAAGGTTGCTCTGGCTACTACCCACGATACGGACCGTGCTGGTGCTACAGTTCTGCTCATGGTCCGCATGAAGGATCAGCAGGGTGTTCAGTGCATTGGCCACCACTGGGTCCACCGTGTACTCCTCGGTGGGCATGGCGAACATCATATGCAGGAAATTCTCCACGTAGCCCAACTTGTTGTTGGGGTACATATAGGGATGGCCCAGGTTGTTCTTGTAGCTGATGGCGGCCAGCGTGGGCATCTTCGCGATCAGGCGATAGATGGTGCGCAACACTTCATGCTGGGGACGGTGCGGATTCTGGCTCTTCGGGTAGAAGGTGCTCAATGAGTTCACCATCGCCGATAGGATGCCCATAGGATGGGCATTGGCAGGATAATGCTCGAAGAACCGCTTCATGTCCTCGTGCACCAGGGAATGATACCGGATGTTCCCCTCGAATTCCTCCAATTGCTTCTTATTCGGCAGTTCGCCGAACAACAACAAGTAGGAAACCTCAACGAAGGAGGCTTTCTCGGCCAATTGTTCGATCGGATAGCCCCGATAGTGCAGGATGCCCTCCTCACCGTCCAAGAACGTGATCGCGCTGGTCGTAGCACCGGTGTTCTTGTAACCGAGGTCGAGCGTGATGTAACCGCTCAGGTCACGCAACTTGCTGATGTCGATGGCCTTTTCGCCTTCACTGCCCGAAACGATCGGGAATTCGTAGGTCTTTCCGTCAAGGATGATCTGGGCCTTGTCGCTCATCGCCGTTGCAGGATTGGATGTGTTCTTGGTTGGGATGGCGGCGAAGTTAGCGAACAAGCAGCCGAACTTTCCGGCTGATCTTTGTCATTCCATGCTTTAGCCGCGCGGCCATTGAACGAAGAAGGCCGTCCAAAGTTCGGACGGCCTTGCGATGCGCATTCGTTCGGGGCTCAGGGGGCGGTCCAATGCCCTTTGAAGGTGCCCATGAAGGCTTGATAATCCTTGGTCTTGTAATGCCCTTCGCCGAAGTAGGTGAGGATGGGTTCGATCTGGTCCGGGGTCATGTAGCCCTGTACGGGTGCCAACACGTTCATTTCGCTATCCAGGTACACCACTGTGGGGTAGGCGATCCGCCCGTTAACGTTCGCGATGGCATAGGTCAGGTGGTGGGTCCCGTTGCGGCCACCGGTGTTCGCCGGGTTGAAGTCGGGGTTCTCCAGCTTCTGGCCCTTGAAGGTCACCGGGTCACCGCTCTCGGCATTGAACTTCACCGCATAGAAATTCTTGTTCACGAACTCCGCCACCCGGGCATCGCTGAACGTATTGCGATCCAACATCTTGCACGGACCACACCAGCTGGTATACACGTCGACGAACAACGGTTTGGGGACTTTCTTGGCCAAGGCTTGAGCTTCTTCAATGGTCACCCATTTGATCGCTTTGGCGGCAGTAGTGGTGGTCGGCTTCGTAGCGGTCTGGGCCGAAAGAACCAATGGTGCCAAGGCCAAGCAGAATAGGAGGGTGCGCATGGGACTGGAGTGTGAGGGGGGCAATAGCGAAGACCGTGCCGTGCTTTTCAGGTCAAAGATCGATCAATGCACGCCACGCATCAATTTACGGACCAAGGGTGAAATGACAATGAGCACCACACCGGCGATGAGGGCGTAGAGGCCGAGTTCGCCATAGCCATCCGTATAAAGCTCAAGCTTCTCGTAATTGGTGGCGTCGGGGTTCTCCGAGCTCATGCCAGCCCCCAGTAGGCCTGCAGCGTATTGCCCATAGGCGCTGGCCAAGAACCACATACCCATCATCAGGCCTTGGATGCGCACCGGGCTCAACTTGGTCATCAACGATAGACCGATCGGACTCAGGGCCAGTTCCCCGAAAGTGATCACGAACCAGGCGAAGGTGAAGAGCTCCGTGCTGGTGATCCCGTTCTCATCGGACAGACCCAGTGTGCTCTTGAAGATGTAGAAGCCACCGGCCAGGAACAGGAAGCCCAGACCGAACTTCACCACGCTGTTGGGCTCCAGCTTCCGTTTGCTCAGCCACAGCCATAGCAGACCGACCACCGCACTGAAGGCGATCACGAAGAGCGAGTTCGCCGCGTTGTTCACGCTGTTGGGGTCCACCGGGAATCCGAAGAGGGTGGGGCGCAGGTTGTTCAGCGCGAAGAGGCTGAGGCTGCCACCACTCTGTTCGAAGAAGGCCCAGAAGAAGATGCTGAAGAAGATGAAGATCAGTGCCGCGGCCAACCGCAGGTTCTCGGCCTTGCTGAAGGTGCGCATCTCCCAAGCCAGGTAAATGAGCGTGAGGGGGCCCACCACATACATGAACAGGTCGGTGTAGGCCGTGTTGGTCACCATCAGCAGGATCAGAGGGATCACTGCCAGGGAACCGATGTAGGTACCCCATTCGTAGGCCTTGCGCTTGGCGGCCGGCAGGTCGGGATCCAGGGGTGAAAGGCCGATGGGGCCGAAGCTCTTGCGGCGGAAGGCGAAGTTGATGAGGCTGATGATCATCACCACTCCGACCATGGCGAAGGCCGCGCGCCAGCTGTGTTCCTTGCCTACATAGACCATCAGGAGCCCGCCGAGGAAGGCCCCGATGTTGATGCCCATGTAGAAGAGACCGAAGCCCGCATCGCGGCGGTGGTCATCGGTGTTGTACAGCTGACCCACCATGGTGCTGATGTTCGGCTTGAAGAAGCCCGTGCCGATGATGGTGAAGCAGATACCGATGTAGAACAGTTCCGTGGGGGCCATGGCGATGGTGAACCCACCGACGATCATCAGTAACGCGCCCCATACCAAGGACTTCTGGAAGCCCAGGATCTTATCCGCGAATACGCCACCCAGGAAGGTGAAGGCGTACACGAAGGCCTGGATCGCCCCGTACTGCAGGTTGGCCTCCTTGTCACCCAGACCCAGTTGGGTCACCATGAACACCACCAGCATGCCGCGCAGGCCGTAGAAGCAGAAGCGCTCCCACATCTCGGTGCCGAAGAGGTAGAAGAGCTGCTTCGGGTAGGTGCCCTTGAAGGAGCGGATCTGGTCGAGGGTGGGGGCGGTGCCGGTCATGGGACGGGGGCGTATCAGTGCTGTGAAATGGTCTTGTTCAGCCAGCGCAGCATCAGGAACATCACGACGGCTGCGGCGCCCAGCAGGGCGAAGTTCACCAGGAAGAAGCTGCTCTTGTGCGCATAACCATCCCAAAGGGTGGCCAGGATACCGCTCAGTTTGTTGCCGATCGAAGTGCTCAGGAACCAGCCACCCATCATCAGGGCCGTCAGGCGTTTGGGGCTCACCTTGCTCACCAGCGATAGGCCCATGGGACTCAGGAAAAGTTCGCCGATGGTGACCACGCCATAGCAGGCCACCAGCCACCAACTGGAGGCTTTCATCGCACCGTTCTCGCAGACGTAGACCGCAGCCACCATCACCAGGGTGGAAAGGGCGGAGATCAACAGGCCCCAAGCGATCTTGGTGGCCGTGTTCGGTTCCATGCCCCGGCGCTTCAACAGGGCGAAGAAGCCCACCACCAGCGGTGTCAGCAGGATCACCCACAGCGGGTTGATACTCTGGAATAGTTCGGTGTTGAAGAGATGGATCGTCGCCCCTTCGGGTGGCGCCAAGGCCGGTTGCAGGTTCTTGAAGTACACCGGCTTGCTCCATTCCCTCACCTCCCGGCCATCCACCTTCACCACCTTGAAATTGGCATCATACGCGGTGACCGAATCCGGGCTGTTCACCACCTGCTCGGCCAGGTACAGCGACTCCGTCACCGGCTGGACCACGGCAGGCACCTCGCGGTCCGTGTAGAACTGTGCCCAGGTGGTAAGGGCCGTGCCGTTCTGCTTGAACACCGCCCAGAACATGATGCTGACCGCGAAGATGCTCAACAGGGCCGCGAGCGGTCGCTTGTCCTCGATGCTGGCCCGGATGTACAGGCCCACGTAGAAGATGATCACCGGGATGGTGGCGAAGATGAACGCATCCGTGCTATCGCTGCCGAACACGTTACCCGGCAGGCTCCATCCACCGATGCCCACGATGATCGCTGGCAGGAACACCGTGGCGAACACGCGCTGAAGGCTCATGTCCTCCTTCTGGGCCGGCTTGCGCACATCCGCATGGCGGTAGTGCTTCAGTCCCACGGCGAAGACGATCAGGCCGATGAACATGCCCACCCCTGCTGTTGCAAAGGCTTCGCCCCAGCCGTACTTGTTCCGCATGTAGGCCGCGAACAGGTTGCACACCATCGCACCAAGGTTGATCCCCATGTAGAAGATGTTGTAGCCACTGTCCTTACGGTCCTTGTACTGCGGATCGTTGTAGAGATTGCCGAGCAGGGTGCTGATGTTGGGCTTGAAGAAGCCGTTGCCCAGGATGATCAGGCCCAGCGACACATAGAATGCTGTCATGCCCGGGAGCGACAGGCCGATGTAACCCAGGCCCATCAACGCGCCGCCGAGGAAGATGGAACGCGAATAGCCCAGCACGCGGTCCGCCAGCAGCCCCCCGATGAAGGGGGTGAGGAACACCAGGGCGATGAAAGTGCCATAAATGTCCGCAGCATCCTTGCGGTCCATCGCCAACCCACCGGTGGACAGCGGGTCCGTGAGGTACAGCTGGAAGATGCCGATCATCAGGTAATACCCGAACCGTTCCCACATCTCCGAGAGGAACAGAAAGGGCAGGCCGGCAGGATGTTTACCGGACTTTAGCGTGGCGTTGGACATGCGCGATGCCTATCGGATGCCGTGGAACAGTTTGTTCACCAGCGGGCTCACCACCATCAAGAAGAGACCGATCCCAGCGGTGACGTAACCCATGGTGCTATACACATCCACGTAGGTGGCCAAGCTAGCGGCCTTGTCCAACACTTCGGCTTCACCTGCGCCATGTTCAGCGCCTGTCAATTTAGCAAGCATACCGGCTGCATAGTTGGCCCCAGCGATGCTGAGGAACCAAGCGCCCATGGCCGTTGCGGTCATGTCCTTCGGCACCAATTTGGTCACCATGCTCAGGCCGATCGGTGAGAGGAACAGTTCACCCGTGGTGTGCAACATGTAGAGCAGTGCGAGTGTCCACAGTGGAACTTGGTATTCCACGGCCAGCGGTGCAGCGATGAGGATCACCAGGTAACCCAGGCCAAGCTGGAGGATGCCCAGGCCGAATTTCATCGGGATGCTGAAGTCCCTGTCCATCTGCTTCAACTTCACCCACATGATGGAGAAAATGGAACCGAATATGAGGATGTAGGCCGGGTTGAAGAACTGCGTGGTGGCGGCGCCCATTTCCCAACCGAATACGTGTCTGTCAACGTTGCGGTCCGCGAAGAGCGTGAGGCTACTGCCGGCTTGCTCGAAGCAGGCCCAGAACACCACGTTGAAGAGCATGAGGATGATGAAGCCGAACATCTTATCCAACTGCACTTTTCCATCCTTCAACCCGCGTGCGATCAAGCTGCCGATCACGAACACCGCAACGGCCAACAGGACATAACCAGCGATGTTGGTATTGCGCAACAGGAAGTACAACACAGGAATGAGCGCGGCGCACAATACCAGCACGGCGTTGAAGGGGCTCAGTGGGCCGTACTTGGGCTTGTACAAAGTAGCGGGTGAAGGTGGGGCGCTCACTTCAGCGTAGTGTTTGCTACCCAGTTGGAACACGATCACCCCCAGCAGCATGCCGATGCCCGCCAGCGCAAAACCGTACTTGGCACCATAGATGTTGCCCACTTCGGCACACACCGTTGTGGCCAGCAACGCGCCCAGGTTGATGCCGATGTAGAAGATGGTGAAGCCACTATCCTTGCGGTTGTCGCCATCCGCGTAAAGCTTGCCCACCATCGTGCTGATGTTCGGCTTGAACAGGCCGTTGCCCACGATGATCACGGCCATGCCCCAGAAGAGCAGCATTTCCGTGCCACCTACGATGATGAACTCACCGATGGCCATCAATATGCCTCCCAGCAATACCGCCAACCGTGATCCCAGGATCTGGTCCGCGATGCGGCCTCCGATCACCGGCATCACATACACGAGCGCCGTGTAGGCCCCGTAGACCGCGAAGCCCTTGTTGTCGCCCATGGCCAATGATTTCACCAGGTACAACAGCAGAAGGGCCCGCATGCCATAGTAGCAGAAGCGTTCCCACATCTCTGCGGCGAACAGCCAGTACAGTCCTTGGGGGTGACCGATGGTCGGTGTCGTGGTGTTGCTCATGAAGGGTTCACGGGTTGAGGTGCGCCAAGGTAGGAAAGGGACTGAACTACAAGGCGTGGGGTAAGGAACAGTGGTGGATCTTCACCTGGTCCTGCCCCCGCCCCTATTCCTTGCTCACAGATTCTCCACCAACCATTGGGTCATCATCTCATACAGGTGCAAGCGGGTGGGACCGCCGTAGATGCCGTGGTTGCGGTCGGGGTAGGCGAACTGTTCGAAGGGCTTGTTGGCCTTCACCAGTGCGTTGATCATTTCGGCGGCGTTCTGGAAGTGCACGTTGTCATCGGCCATGCCGTGGATGAGCAGGTACTTCCCCTTGAGCTTGCCCACGTGGTTGATGGGGCTGTTGTCGTCGTAGCCATGCCCGTTGGCCTGGGGCATGCCCATGTAACGCTCGGTGTAGATGGTGTCGTAGTAGCGCCAATTGGTGACGGGTGCCACGGCGATGGCCGCCTTGAACACATCGGCCCCCTTGGTGATGCAGAGGCTGCTCATGTACCCGCCGTAGCTCCAGCCCCAGATGCCGATGCGCGCGCCGTCCACATAGGACTGCGAGGCCAGCCACTGCGCGGTCGCGATCTGGTCCTCGGTCTCGTACTTGCCCAGCTCGCCGTAGGTCACGTGGCGGAAATCCTTGCCCCGATGCCCGGTGCCACGAGGGTCCACGCAGGCCACGATGTAGCCCTGGTCCGTCAGCAACGTGTGCCACAGGTGTGCCCGACCATCCCATTGGTCCAACACCTCGTTGCTGTTGGGACCGCTGTATTGCACCATCAGCACCGGGTATTTTTTCGCCGGGTCGAAGTCACGTGGCTTCGTCATCCACCCACGAAGTTCCACGGCACCCGGCGTGGTGAAGGTGAAGAACTCCTTCGTCACCAACCCGTATTCCGTGGTGGCGGCCTGCAGCTTCACGTTGTCCTTCAGCACCTTCACCAGTTTGCCGTTGCCCTGGTGCAGCGTTACCACGGGCACACTGTTCGCCGTGCTGCGGGTGTTGATGAAGTAGCGGAAGCCGGCACTGAACTCTGCATCATTGTGCCCGCCCTTGGGCGATAGCTCCACGATGCCCTTGCCCGCCAGGGTGGTGCTCAGCACCTGCTGGGTCTCGGGTGAATCCTTCGCAGCAGTGAAGATCACCTGCTTGGTCCTATCATCGACACCCTTCACGCTCACCACATCCCACGCACCGCGCGTCAGCTGTCGAGGTTCGCCGTTCATCGGCACGAAGTAGATATGGTTCCAGCCATCACGCTCGCTGGTGAGCACGAAGCCGCTGCCGTCGCTCAGGAAGTGCAGGTCGTCCGTGACCTCCACATAGGTGCGGTTGGTCTCATTGTACACGGTGTTGGGCACCGGTACCACGCTGCGTTCCGCCAGGTTCACCGTGGCGATCACCTTCTCGTTCTGCAGGCGGTTCATGCGCATGAACCACAGCACATTGTCATCCGGCGTCCAACCCAGGCGGGGGATGTACACCTCGCCGCTGGCCCCCAGGGGAATGGCGCGCGAGGTCTTCGTCGCCACCTCATAGCAGTGCAGTTCCACGGTGCTGTTCACCTCGCCGGCCTTGGGGTACTTGAACCGGTACTCGCTGGGATACAGCTGCCCCTTGTACAGGGCCAGGTCGAACTCCTTCACCGCGCTCTCATCGCTGCGCAGGTAAAGCAGTTTGGTCCCTTTCGGGCTCCAAGCGAAGCCCTTCACGAGCGCGAACTCCTCCTCGTATACCCAATCCGTCACCCCGTTGATCACGCTGTTCCGTGCACCATCGGAAGTGACCTGCGTCTCACGCATCGTGGCGAGGTCCACCACGAAAAGGTTGTTCTCCCGCACGAAGGCGGCCTTGCTTCCATCGGGGCTGAAGGTGGCCAGCTGCTGCTTGGGCTTGGCAGGGTCGCTCAGTGGCACCAGTTTGCGGCTGGCCCGGTCGTAGATGTAGTGGTAGGCCAGATAACTGTAGCGGTAGATCGGTTCCACGGCGGACTCGATCATCATCTTGCGCTCATCTCCGCTGAAGCTGTATCCTTCCAGTTCCACCGGCTCCTTGCCACCCGTAGGGATGAGCTCGCTGCCACGCACCAATGTGGCCACCTTATCACCGGTGCGATAGGCGTACTGGTTGATGACGCTCTCGTCACCCTCGCGGTCCTGTGCCGTGTAGTGAAGGCCATCCTTCATGCTCGCCAGCCCACCCACCATCTCCGCACTGAAGAGGGGGCTTGCCCAGATGTCCTTGTTGGTAAGGGACTTCTGTGCGGTGATCGGTGCGGGGGTGATCAACAGGGCCAAGCCCAGGACGAAGGTGGCGGGTCGGAATAGCATGCTGCGAATATCGGGGGCCTGAGAACAATGGCCGCACCTGGTTGAACCGCTCAGCCCCCCCTTCAGCGTTCCAGTACACCCATTACTTGGCCCTAGACCTTTGTTATGGAGACCTGGAAGAGCATCACTTTTCCACAAAGTCCATGTCGCTGTGGAAGGTCTCGTGCACCCGGCTGGTGGCCCAGAACGCCGCCGCGATGCAGATCAGGCCCACGACCAGGGCACTGGTGACGTTGCCCAAGGGTGCGGCGAGGAAGGTGAAGGCATAGGTTACCGGCAGTACGGCACCCCGCACGAAATTGGGGGTGGTGGTGGCCACGGTGCTGCGGATGTTGGTGCCGAACTGCTCACTGGCCACGGTGACGAAGATGACCCAGTAGCCCGTGGCGGTACCCAAGGCCAAACACATCCAGTAGTAGGTCTGGATGGTGGCCCCGTTCAGGCCGAACAGGAAGATCAAGGTGAGCAGGAGGTTGGCCGTGAGATAGCCGTAGATGACCTTCTTTCGGCTGCGCAGGATCTGGCTCAGCAGGCCGCTGAGCAGGTCGCCCAGGCTCAGGCCGATGTACGCATAGCGGATGGCACTTCCATTGATGCGCTTGAGCTCTTCGCCCTGCAGTGCACTGGTGTCGATCGCCAGTTGGGGCACGAAGACATCCTGGCTGAGGTTGACCAGAACGCCGATGACATACCAGACCGGCACCCCGATGAGGATGCAACCGAGGTAGCGCATCAGGCGGTCGCGGTCGTTGAAGAGCAAGCGCAAGTCGCCTTTGCGGGCCGTACTCTGCTTCACGCGGTGGAAAAGGCCGCTCTCGAAGGCGCCCACCCGCATGACGAGCAGCACCAGACCCATGAGGCCACCCATGAGGTAGGCCACCTGCCAATCCATCAGCGGACTTCCGGTGAGCTGCTCGAACACGCTGCCCAAGGCTTTTCCCTGCCGCACCACCTCATCGGCGAACACCGCCCCCAGCGCGCCGAAGGTGACCACGATCATGGTGCCGTAACCGCGTTTCCCCACCGGCAGTGTTTCGGTGATCAGCGTGATGCCCGCGCCCAGTTCACCAGCCAGGCCGACGCCCGCGATGAACCGCACGATGGCATAGCTGGTCAGGTCGAAGGTGAATGCATTGGCGATGTTGGCCAGCGAGTAGAGCAGGATGCTGCCGAAGAGCACGGTGATGCGGCCTTTCTTGTCACCCCACACGCCCCATAGGATGCCGCCCACGAGCATGCCCAGCATCTGGATGTTGAACAGGTTGATGCCGACATCCTTGATACCCGGATGCCCTGCCCCCATGATGTGCTCTAGGCTTTCGCGCTTCACCACGTTGAAGAGCACCAGGTCGTAGATGTCCACGAAGTACCCCAGTGCCGCCACGGTGATGAGCAGCGCGGTGCGTTTGTCGGTGAAAAGGGCGGACATGCGTCCGCGAACGTATGGATTTGCCCTCTTGCCGGGTGATGCTCGTCAAATCGGCCTGCCGGCACGGATCGTGCACCTTCGTGGCGCGATGTACCGACACCACCTTCTTCCCTGGGCCCTTGCCTTTGCCACCATGGCGGTCGCCCAGAACCGGGCACTGCCCTATGACCTGGCGAACCCCACAGTCGTGCAGGAACTCCCGGGCATATTGCTGGAGATATCGGCCTTGACCGATGTGGACGCCCACACCGTGGCCTGCCTGCAGGACGAGCAGGGCAAAGTGTTCCGTGTCGATCTGCGTGACGGAGCAGTGAGCACCCTGGCCACCTTCAGCGGTCCGGGTGATTTTGAAGGGCTGACCCGTGTAGGAGAGGATTACCTGGCCCTGCGCAGTGACGGTCTTGTGTTCCGGCTCCGGCCGCAGAACGGTCTATTCGCGGTGCAGGACACCTTCCGTCTGGCCGTATTGCACAATAACCTGGAAGGCCTGGGCTATGATGAGCAGGCCGGCCGTGTCCTGGTCTCGCCCAAGGACCTTGCCAAGGGTGGTCCGGATATTCGGGACCGAAGAGTGCTCTATGCGTTCGATCCCTTGTCCGCTACGCATCCCGTGCAGGAGGTGCTCCAGCTCTCGCTGCAGGACCTGATGACTCAGGCCAAGGCCTTGGGTATCGCCATACCCATGAAACGCACGGACAACGGCCGTGAAGTGCCGGCCCTGAAACTGCGCTACAGTTCCGTGGCGGTGCATCCGCGTAGCGGGCATTACTACCTGCTCTCGGCGGTGGATCGATCGCTATTGGTGGTGGACCGCGCTGGTACCCTGGTGCACCTGGCCTGGCTGGATGAACGGCTGTTGCCCAAGCCAGAAGGGATCACCTTCCTCGCCGACGGTAATCTCGTACTGAGCAGTGAGGGCAAG
>ENA-UOWO01000563-UOWO01000563.1-activated-sludge-metagenome-genome-assembly--contig:-NODE-563-length-53429-cov-9.811088_pt1 | contig 53429 bp, 44 predicted proteins | sample MGYA00238148_ERZ761564 | MGnify/ENA primary metagenome ERZ761564 (study PRJEB28885, sample SAMN05720194) | activated sludge metagenome | isolation source: Anaerobic digester | place: USA...
GCTGACCGAGGCGGCCGAGACCATGCGCCGGGGCGGTGGCGTGGGCTACGACTTCTCCCGCATCCGGCCCAGCGGCGCCTGGGTCGGCAGCACGCGCAGCAGCGCGTCGGGCCCGGTCAGCTACATGCGGGTGTTCGACCGGTCCTGCGAGACGGTCGAGTCGGCCGGTGCGAGGCGGGGTGCGCAGATGGGCGTGCTGCGCTGTGATCACCCGGACATCGAGGCCTTCATCCGTGCGAAGGACGGCGGCGACCTGAAGAACTTCAACCTGTCGGTGGGCGTCACCGATGCGTTCATGCAGGCGGTGCAGGCCGACGGCGAGGTCGAACTCGTGCACCGCGCCGAGCCCGGCGTGGCACAGAAGGAGGCCGGCGCCTACCAGCAGGCGCAGCCCGGCGGCGGTGGGCTGTGGGTGTATCGCAAGCGTCGCGCGCGCGAACTGTGGGACCTGATCATGCGGTCGACCTACGACCATGCCGAGCCCGGCGTGCTCTTCCTCGACCACATCAACCGCGACAACAACCTGTCGTACTGCGAGACCATCGCCAGCACCAACCCCTGCGCCGAGCAGCCGCTGCCGCCCTACGGCTGCTGCTGCCTCGGCTCGATCGACCTGACGCGTTTCGTGCGCGATCCCTTCGAGCCGAACGCGGCCTTCGACGAGGCCGGCTTCGCCAAGGTCGCCAAGGTGGCCGTGCGCATGCTCGACAACGTGCTCGACGTGACCGTGTGGCCGTTGCCGCAGCAGCAGCAGGAAGCGCGCAACAAGCGCCGCGTCGGCCTGGGCTTCACCGGCCTGGGCGACGCGCTGGTGATGCTCAACCTGCGCTACGACACGCAAGAGGCGCGCGCCATGGCGCGGCGCATCAGCGAGGTCATGCGCGACGCTTCCTACGAGGCCTCGGCGGACCTGGCGCGCGAGCGCGGCAGCTTCCCGCTGTTCAATGCCGACCTGTACCTCTCGGGCAGCACCTTCGCCTCGCGGCTGCCGCAAGCGGTGAAGGACCGCATCCGCGCGCAGGGCCTGCGCAACTCGCACCTGCTGTCGATCGCGCCCACCGGCACCATCAGCCTGGCCTTCGCCGACAACGCGAGCAACGGCATCGAGCCGGCCTTCAGCTGGACCTACACGCGCAAGAAGCGCATGCCCGACGGCAACTTCAAGGAGTACGCGGTCGAGGACCACGCCTGGCGCCTGTACCGCCACCTCAAGGGCGAGAAGGCGCCGCTGGGCAACGCCTTCGTCACCGCGCTGGAGATGAGCGCGAAGGCGCACGAGGCGATGGTCGCGGCGGTCGCGCCCTGCATCGACACGGCGATCAGCAAGACCGTCAACGTGCCGGCCGACTACCCCTACGAGGAGTTCCAGCATCTGTACCTCGAGGCCTGGCAGTCGGGGCTGAAGGGGCTGGCCACCTACCGGCCGAACTCGGTGCTCGGCTCGGTGCTCAGCGTCACGCCCGCGGCCGCCGCGCCGCTGCAGATCGACGACAAGAACCGCCGCCTCGCGCTGGAGCGCCTGCCGGCGCCGGTGCTGTCGTCGCTGCGCTGGCCGGGCCGGCCCGAACTGCCCGGCGGCAACCCGGCGTGGACCTTCATGGTCAACCACCCGTTCGGCAGCTTCGCGTTGTTCGTCGGTGAACTCGCGCCCGAGAGCGGCGGTGCGCCGCAGCCCTTCGAGGTGTGGGTCAACGGCGCCGAGCAGCCGCGCGGCCTGGGTGCGATGGCCAAGACCTTGTCGATGGACCTGCGCGCCAACGACCCGGCCTGGCTGCAGCTCAAGCTCGACGCGCTGGCCACGGTGGCCGAGGAGCGTGCCTTCGAGATGCCCTTCCCGCCGCATGGCGAGAAGCGCTTGTTCCCCGGCGTGGTGGCCGCCACCGCGGCCGTGGTGCGCTGGCGCTGCGAGCAGCTCAAGGCGCTGCCGCGCCTGGGCCACAAGGCGCCCACGCCGGTGATCGACGCGATGTTCAGCCGCGACGAGCCGCACACCGGCCCGTCGGGCACGCTGGCCTGGGCGGTCGACATCGACAACCCGGCCACCGGCGAGGCCTTCACGTTGACGCTCAAGGAAGTCACGCTGCCCGGCCCCGATGGCGGCACCGTCACGCGGCCCTGTGCCGTCGGCTTCAGCGGCAACTACCCGCGTGCGCTCGACGGCCTGGCGCGGCTGCTGTCGCTGGACATGCGTGTCATCGACCCGGCCTGGATCGGCATGAAGCTGCGCAAGCTGCTCAACTACGCCGAGCCGCTGGGGCACTTCATGGCCTTCGTGCCGGGACTGCCCCACGGCGAACGCCGCCAGCAGACCTGGCCGTCGACCGTGGCCTACCTGGCGCGCCTGATCATCCATCGCTACGCGATGCTCGGCGTGCTCGATGAGGAGGGCTATCCGTTGCGCGACATGGGCGTGCTCGAGTCGTCCAAGCCCCGTGGCGAGCGCGACCCGGTGATGGCGGGCAAGGTCTGCCTCGAGTGCGGCAATGCGACCGTGATCCACAAGGACGGCTGCGATTTCTGCACCGCCTGCGGAGCGGTCGGGCAGTGCGGTTGAGGTCCTGATCAGCACGGCGCGCCTCGTGTGCGCAGCGGCTGCCCCGAAGGGATTTAAAGGACATTTAAATGTCCCCGTCGAGAGAATCGTCTGGACATGGCGTGTTCAGAAGATTCTCTTTTTCTACCTGCGTACAGACAGACGGCTCCCGGTTCCGCACAGGCGGAACCGACCAGCACAGGTGATCCGGCGGCCGATCTCGAGGATTCGAGGTCGGTCCCGTTCCATCTCGTCAAGACCTCGATCAGCCGATGCGAGCGGCTTCGACAGACCCTCGTCACCGCGGTGTTCGTCCCGTCTGCAATCGAACATCCTCGAACCATCCTGGGGTGTGTGCGCATCGGAGGTGTGTCTCCGATGGAGTTGCACTCGGTCCGCATCGGGAGCGAGCATCGAACGGTCTTCGAGATGAAGACCCTGGCCGACGAGATGGGCCGCTCGATCTCGGCGGGCGAACTGCTGGAAGCCGTCTTCGGCCAGCGCATCCCGCAGGGGCTCTGCATTTCAGCCCGTCAGTTCCAGGGGCCGGTGGCCACCTTTCAGGCGTTCATCGAGCTCCAGGTGAGCGCTTGCGAATCGAGCCCGGCCAGCGGCCTCAAGGTGTCCTGCGGCGTGAACTGACTTCGGTGTCCGGGCGACTCGTGGGCGAGCCGGTCGGCCTGCGTTGCGCGGACGTCACTGCGGGTAGCCGGGTCCGCGCGAGTGCCACCTCAGGTGCGACCGGGACGCATCATCCGATCGGGCGCGTCCGGTGGAATCTTTCAGTGGCGTGACGGCGTGGACATGGCGATCGATACCCGCAATGGCTTCGGCCGCAGTCGTCAGGCAGTTCAACGCGCCGGAATCCCCGTCGGTCATGCGAGTCCACTCATGGACGCTGGTTCGCAGGGACGCATCGCCCTCGGACACCACCATCAGACCGCCGACGCGCCTCATGCGACCGATGGCCTGCTCCAGCCGGGCCAGATCGGTGGCGTGCTGCACCTCGATTCGCCAGATCACGCCACTGCCCAGGCGCAGGTAGGCTTTGCAGATGGCGGAGCACAGCATCTGTCGTGTCGAAGCGTCCGCGCCGACCAGCGCGAGTTGTCCCAGCTTCTTCAATCGGCGCGCCAGGCTTTGCGCCATCAGCTCGCCGGGATCCGACCCGATGGTGTCCGACCTGTTCGGCTGCGGCTGCGGGGCGCGGCTGGCCGAGCCCACGACCGCGAATTCGATGGCGTCGGTCAGCATGTATCCCTGTCTGGGGACCGTGCTGATGGCATCCTGCCCGAGACGCTGGCGCAGAGCCCAGATCTGGACATCCAGGTTGTTGGGCGTCACACAAACGCCCGGCCATATCGCGTCATGAAGGTACTGCTTGGGCACCACGTTTCCGCGCTTTTCGAGCAGGGTCCAGAGCAGATCGAAGGCCCGACCACCGAGGCGAACTTCCGTTCCGTCCAACAGCAAGCGACGCGTTTCGGGCAGCACCTGACAGCGCCTCGGACGCGTTGTCGTGCTGCCAGCGAAGAGGCCTGAATCATCGTGTCCGCTCATAGGGGATCAAGTATGCAGCCGGCCGGTCACGCGGCCCACCGCTGACGCCGGAGTCGGCGGTTCAGGCCGGTACGGTGTAGCTGGCCTGGGTGACGAGGTCCACACCGCAGCTCAGGTTCTCGATCCATTCGATGAATTCCTGAACCGCCGGTCCCACCAGCGGTGCGCCGTGCTGCGGCACGATCATGTCGATGGGCAGGGTGCGCGCCATCTGGGCCCACAGCCGCAGCACCTTGCCCGACACCATGTAGCGGCGGTGGAAGCCTTCCATGCGCTGGACGTGCGCGGCCAGCGAGGTGATGGGTCTGGTTGCGTCGGCCGAAGTGCCGAGCGACACGCCGAGGTCTCCGGAGAACAGGATGCGGCTCACCGGATCCCAGAACTGGAAGTTGCCCTCGGAGTGCATGAAGTGCGCGGGCAGGGCGATCAGTTCGCTGCGGCCCAGGGGGATGCGCATGCCCGCGTCGGGTATGCCGGTGATGCGGCCCTGTGTCTTGCCAGGCTTGCAGAAGTGCGGCGCAAAGCGTTCCCACAGGCTGGAGATGTAGAGCGTGGCCTGGGTGCTGGTCATCCAGCGGTCGAGCGACGCGATGATGTCCGGGTCGGCGTGCGAAGCCAGGATCTTGGAAAGCTTGCTCGGCGGGAAGAATCGGCCGATGGTCAGCAGCAACTCGTTGTAGGCCACGTTGCCGCCCGGGTCGATGATGGCGCCGGTGTCGCCGTGGATCACCAGGAACTGGTTGGCCTGCACGGCCTCGCCGCCCTCGTCGCTCAGGTGCGCGAACATCAGGCACACATGGCCGTTCTGGTTGTAGAGCTCGATGGCCATGGGGTGTTCTCCAACGATGGAATGCCGCGGACCGCCTGCAACTGCGCCGTCTGGCCGGCTTGCCCTGAGCGCGACTTTAGGGATGAAGCAGCCGACGCCGGTTGAGGCATGTCAAGCGGGCCTGCACCCAGCGTGAATATTTCGTCCAATGGGCGTTGCGGTGTGGTCCGGAAATCGACAGGAGGCAGCCAGGCTCTCGTGGCTGCACGCCCGTCGTGTCGCACTGCCAGCGATTGGCTGGCAAATCAATTTAAGAAATTTAAAGCGCCATCCGGCGGCCAAGGCACCGCGCTGCGCCCGCGGCCGGCGAGCCCACCCGTGACAATTCCGCGGATGACAAACACCGTTACCGAGAGCTTCTTGCAGGAAGAAGGATGGCTGCAATTGCGCCAGATGGTCGATGCGTCGGCGCTGGTGCAGGTCAAGGCGCTGGTCGACCAGCACGCCGATGACTTCGCGGATGATTTCTACGACCGCATGCTGGCCGATCCGGCCATGGGACGATTCCTGGACCACGAAATCGTCAACCGCCGGCTGCATGCGTCGATGGTCCGGTGGCTCAGGTTCGTCTTTGATCACGAGTCGCCCGTCTCTCAGCTCCAGGAAATGCAGCGCAGGACCGGCGAAGTGCACGCGCGGATCGGCGTTCCGCACGCCGCCGTGGCTCAAGGGGCTCGAGTGCTCAAGCGGGCCTTGTCCGCACGCGTGCTGGCGGATGCACGCTTGCCGGCCCTCAGCGCCGAAGCGGTGCAGTACGTCTATGAACTTTTCGATCTTGCGATGGACGTCATGGGCGAGAGCGCGAGTGCCGACGAGGCACGACTTCTGCGCTCCGACGAGTCCTACCGGCTGTTCTTCCTGAGCCAGGACCTGCGCGCAGAGCGCGAGCGCCAGAAATCGCAGTTGCTCGAGTGGGCGAACCAGATACTGGTCAACAACTACTGGGATGTACAGCAGGAGAACGACGGGGACGCCGATCCGGGTGGCACCGTGTCGCAGTTCAAGCTGTGGGTCGAACACAAGGCGCTGATGTTGTTCGAGGGGGTTCCGGAAACGGCGCTGCTCCGGGAGTGCATCGACGCGACCGAGGCAGAGCTCCTGCCCAGGCTGAAAGCGGCTCGGGACCATCACGCCAGCGCGAAGGAAGTCGTCTCCGAACTGAATGCGGCCGTCGAGCGCATGAAAGGGCTGCTGGGCGCGATGTTCGACCATGCGGCCCGCCTGGAGGATGGGCGAGACGAGCTGACGCGGCTGCTGAACCGGCGCTACTTTCCTTCCATCGTGAAGCGCGAGATCGAACTGGCTCAGGTGGGCGGACACCCGTTTGCGCTGCTGCTTCTGGACCTGGACCGATTCGCCGACATCGGTCATGCCCTCGGCTCCGACGCGGTGGACGCCGTCATCGCGCAGATCGCCGACAAGCTGAGTGGCAGCGTTCGAGCGGGCGACTTCGTGTTCCGGGTCTCGGAATGCCGGTTTCTCGTTCTGCTCGTCGAGGCGAACGATCGCGAGGCCATGACCGTGGCCGAAGAACTGCGGGTCCGCATCGAGCACCTGCCATTGCGCACGCCTGCAGGGGTCGCTCCGCAGGTGACCGTCAGCATCGGTGTCGCCTTCTTCGACGGGCATCCGGACTATCAGCAATTGCTCGACCGGGCGGAGCGCGCAGTTCGCGAGGCTCGGTCCTTTGGTGGCAACCGGGTGGAGCGGGCTGAACCCTCCAGCCCGTCCGCCTGCCCGTTCGCCAGGAGCCAGTTCCCGAAGGCCTGACATTTGTGTCCATGCACGGCATCGACAAGGTGCTGCCCCCGCGGCCGGCCGAGGTCCGATTCGGGCAGAAAGAAATGCGGGTGACGGCAATCCGGGCGTCGAAAAGGAGATCACCATCAGCGTCTCCTGGCTGCGGCATTCACAGCAGTCATTCAACCATCTTCAGCCTGCCGGCCTGCGCCGGTGGCGGCTGCCTCCAACCAGCCCGTCGCGCGCGCCATGGGCGCGCGGCTCCGACGCGACGGCTCGACCGGCACCTTCCGACCATGACCCGAATCAAGCTGTGTCTCGCAGGCCTCATCGGACTGTTGAGTGCCCTCTGGCTGCTGGCCGACACGCTGCTGCCTCAGCCTTTCACGTACTTCTCGTTCCGCTCGGTGTTCATGCAGTACAGCGGCGTACTCACCGTGGGTGTGATGAGCGTCGCGATGCTGCTGGCGCTGCGGCCGCGGTGGCTGGAGCGCCCGCTCGATGGCCTGGACAAGATGTACCGGCTGCACAAGTGGCTGGGAATCACCGCGCTGGTCCTGTCGGTGCTTCACTGGTGGTGGGCCCAGGGCACCAAGTGGATGGTCGGCTGGGGCTGGCTGGTCCGCCCGGCCCGTGGGCCACGCCCCGATCGCTCGCAACTCGACACGGTCGAGGCCTGGATGAGCGGTCAGCGCGATCTGGCGGAATCGGTCGGCGAATGGGCTTTCTACGCCCTGCTGGTCCTGCTGGTGCTGGCGCTGGTCAAGCGCTTCCCGTATCACCTGTTCGTGAAGACCCACAAGCTGATCGCGCTGGCCTACCTGGTGCTCGTCTATCACTCCGTGGTGCTCGCCAGGTTCAGCTACTGGAGCGAGCCGATCGGCTGGGCGCTGGCTGCCCTGATGGCCTCGGGAGGTGTCGCGGCGGTGCTGGTGCTCCTGGGTCGGGTCGGTGCCGGTCGCAAGGTTCAGGGTTCGATCGAGTCGCTGGTCCACTATCCCGGACTCGACGTGATCGAGTCGAGCGTCGCACTCGGGCCGGGCTGGCCCGGTCACACCGCAGGGCAGTTCGCGTTCGTGACTTCCGATCGCCGGGAAGGTGCTCACCCGTACACGATCGCCTCGGCCTGGAATGCGCAGGACGGTCGCATCACCTTCATCACCAAGGCACTGGGCGATCACACCCGACGTTTGCGCGAGCACCTGAAGGTGGGCATGCCGGTGACGGTCGAGGGACCTTACGGCTGCTTCGATTTCGAGGACGACCGGCCCCGCCAGATCTGGATCGGCGCGGGCATCGGAATCACCCCGTTCGTGGCCCGCATGAAGCATCTTCGGGACAGGCCGGGCCGGGCATCCATCGACCTGTTCCACCCGACCGCGGTTCATGAACCCGCCGCCATCGCCAAGCTCCATGCCGACGCACGCGCGGCGGGTGTCGCCGTGCACCTGCTCGTGGATGCCAGGGACGGTCGGCTGGACGGCGAGCGCATACGCGCCTCGGTGCCCGACTGGGCTGACGCGAGCATCTGGTTCTGTGGACCGCCGAGCTTCGGACGCGCGCTGCGCAAGGACTTCGTGGCCCGGGGCCTGCCGACCGGGCGCTTCCACCAGGAGATGTTCGAGATGCGTTGAGCATTCGAAGGCGAATCATGAAATCTGCCTTTCCCGGATTCGACTCCCCCGCTGTCGGGTTCGAGCAGCCGTTCGAGATGCTGCTGGCGTGTCACGAGCGGGTGCGGCGCAGCCTCTCGCTGCTGGGCCGCCTGGTCAGTCGTGTCGGCGAGCGCGGACACGACGATGCCACGCGCTCCGCGGCGTCGGATGTGCTGCGCTATTTCGATCTCGCCGCACCGCTGCATCACGAGGACGAGGAGACGCATGTCTTCCCGGTGCTGGCTGCCAGCGTGGACGCCGAGCTGGTTGCGGCGGCCTCCAGCTTGCAGGCGGATCATCTGCGAATGACCGCCCTGTGGTCCGCCATTCGCCCGACGCTCGAAGCATGGTCCGCCGCGCACGCGAGCGGCACTGCCGAAGCCGATTTCCTGGATCGGGCCGCCGACTTCGAACGGATCTACGAGGCGCATCTGGCGATGGAAGAGCGGCTGGTGTTCCCTGCCGCGCGCGAGCGCATCAGCGCGAGCCTTCTGGCCGCCATGTCGAGCGACATGGCTCGACGGCGAGGGGCCCCTGTCGGCCCGCGTTGAGCGGCGGGCGCATCGGGCCAGCCCCGACTCGACTCAGCCCGCGGTCGTCGTGCCGGGCGTGAGCAGGCGCTGCATCAGCTCGCGCACGCTGGGGATCTCGTTGCCGAATGGAAGCCGACCGACGCCCCGGAAGAAGAGTCCTTTCTTGACGTCGCCTCGCATGGCCGCCGCGAGTTGCGTGTCGATGCAGAACTGCCCCCAACCTGGCAGGGCATCGCGCAGGCCGCACTGCTTCAGGCAGTCGAATGCCAGCGTGCAGCGTGGCTTCGGATGCGCCACTTCCTGGAGTCGTTGCTCGGCCTTCAGGTAGCTCTGCAACCACGGCGTTGAAACGGCGCGGGCCGGCAGGCCGGCCGCGCTGGTGAACTCGATCAGGTCCTCGTCGTTCGCGTTGGCGAGCACGCGCTTGAATTCGATGTGCGCGTCGCACTCCGTCGTGACTGCGAACGGTGTGCCGAGCTGGACGCCCGCTGCCCCGAGCGACTGCAGCCGCGCGATGTCGTCGAAGCAGCGAATGCCGCCGGCCGTGATGATCGGAATCTCCTTCTCGATGCCGGCTGAACGCAGGAATTCGCGTATCTGCGGGATGGCCACGTCGAAGTCGAAATGCGGACTGGTCAGGTCGCTCACCCTGGCCGCACCGAGGTGTCCGCCGGCCAGGCCGGGGTGCTCGATCACGATGGCATCGGGCAACCGCTTCTTGCGCTCCCACTTGCGCACCAGCAACTGAACGCCGCGGGCGTCGGACAGGATCGGTATCAGCAGCGCGCGAGGGTGGTCGACCGCGAGGTCGGGCAGGTCGAGCGGCAGACCGGCTCCGACGACCAGCGCGTCGATGCCGCATTCGAGCGCGCGCGTGGCCGACGGCCCGTATTCGTTGACCGCTCGCATCACGTTGATGGCCAGCAGGCCTCGTCCTTCCGACAGAGCCTGCGCTGCGCGGATCTCGCGTTCCAGCGCGACGAGGTTGGCGTCGTCGATGGCCCGCTTGGCCGCTGCGGTTCCGGCCGGCCCGGGGGCGATGCCGCGCGTGAGTTCCATCAGGTCGGGATGGTGACGACGCAGGTCGATCGACGAGATCGTGCCGACCGCGCCGAGCCCGGCGACCGTGCCCGCCAGCCTGTGAGCCGACACGCCGACTCCCATGCCGCCCTGGACGATGGGAAGCAGCGAGCGTCCGCCGAGGACCAGCGGCTTGAGCCCGCTGCGCCTCAGCACCTGGGTCAGGTCGTGGGCCTCGGCGACCCGCTCTTCAGTCGAGATCATGGTGTCGGCACGCCGCCCGCAGGGCTGCCCGGTTGAATGTTCGGTTTCACGAGGTATCTCCCATTTCGAATGTCGATGACCGTTTCAGTGGCGCCTTCAGGCGCCTGCATCGCGTCGGGGATCCCCGAGCAGTTCGAGCGCGCGCTGCTCGTCGGCAGCCGACAGCGCCGGCGGCTCCGGCGTGCCGGGTCTGCGTCCGAGCGACCGCCACAGCGCGATCAACCCGAGCAGCACGAGCAGGGCGGGTCCTGCCCAGAGCAGCACGGTGCTCGCCTTCAGTGGCGGGCGGTACAGCACGAAGTCGCCGTAGCGTTCGGTCATGTAGTCGATGACCTGCTGCTCGCTTCGACCGGCGCGCAGCTGTTCCCGGATCTGGTTCTTCAGGTCGACCGCCAGCTCCGCGTGCGAATCGGCGAGCGACTGGTTCTGGCACACGAGGCAGCGCAGTTCGGCGCCCAGCGTGTTCACACGCGACTCGAGAGCAGGGTCGGCGGCCACTGGCACGGCCACGCCTGCACCGGCCAGCGTACAGACGGCCAACAGCAGGATCGCGACCAGCCTGGCTGCGCAGTGCGTCACCGGTCAACTCCGAAGCTGCTGCACGATCGGCAGCAGATCACGGGTCCAGACTTCCCGTGTCAGTGGCCCCACGTGCTTGAAGCGAATGACGCCGCTGCGGTCGATGACGAAGGTTTCCGGAACGCCATACACGCCGTAATCGATGCCCACCTTTCCATCGCGGTCGAGTACCGACTCCGCGTAGGGGTTGCCGAGTCGCTGGATCCACTCCTGTGCTGCGCGGGGATCGTCCTTGTAGTTCAGCCCGTAGATCGGAACGATCTGCTCGCGCGCGAGTGCGACGAGAAAAGGGTGCTCCTCACGGCACGGCGTGCACCAGGACGCCCAGACGTTCAGCAGCCAGACCTTCCCCTTCAGGTCGGCGCTGGCCAGTGCACGCTGCGATTCGCTCAGCAGCGGCAGGCTGAACGCCGGTGCGGCCTTGCCGATCAGGGGCGAAGGAATTTCCCGGGGCTTCAGCCGCAGCCCTGCGCCCAGCAACGCACCGAGCAGGATGAACGCACACAGCGGGACCAGCAGCCGGGGGCTCAAGGCGTCGCCCCCTGCGCGTCGATGCGCTGCGCCGCACCGGCCAGTCCGGATTCGGCCGATTCGGACTGAACCCGGGACACCCGGTATCGCCGATCGGTCGCGGCGAGCAGTCCGCCCAGGGCCATGACGAGCGCGCCGCCCCAGATCCAGTCGACGAACGGCTTGATGTACACGCGCAGGGTCCAGGTCTTGTCGTCCAGCGGCTCGCCGAGCGAGATGTAGACATCACGAAGAAAGCCGGTGTCGATGGCGGCCTCGGTCATCGGCATCTGCTGGACCTTGTAGAGCCGCTTCTCGGGCTTCATCGAGAAGGTGTCTCCGCCGTCGCGCTGCACGTCGATGTCAGCCTGCACGGCCACGTAGTTGGGGCCGGTGGACTCGCTGACGCCCTTGAACCGGATGCTGTAGCCGCCGATGTCGAGGTGATCGCCGGTGCTCATCTTCACGTCGCTCTCGACATCGAAACCGCGCACCATGGTCACGCCGACGATGAAGATGCCCACGCCCAGATGAGCCACCACCATGCCGAAGAAGCTGCGTGACGAACGACCGAGCTGCTTCCATCGTTCGCCCAAGGTGTTCCCGCGCAGTCTCGCGAGCAGCAGCGCAGCGGTGCTGGTGAACACCCATGCGGCGAGGAAGAGCCCCAGCGCGACGCCGGCACTGAACCGTCCGGCCCACCAGGGAAGCACCAGCGCAGCCGCCACGCTGGCCATCGCGGGCCACCGCAGGCGAGACGCCATGTCGGCCCACGAAGCCGACTTCCAGCGCGCCAGGGGACCGACGCCCATCAGCAGGACGACGGGAGCCATCAGCGGCACGAACACCGCCTCGAAGTACGGCGTGCCGACCGAAATCTTGCCGAGGCCCAGCGCATCCAGTGCCAGCGGATACAGCGTGCCCAGCATCACCGAGCCGGTCGCGGCCACCAGAAGCACGTTGTTCACCAGCAGCAGCGACTCTCGCGACACGCGATCGAAACGCCCGCTGAAGCCCACGCTGGCGGCGCGCCAGGCGAACAACGACAGCGAGCCGCCGATCACGATGCCGAGGAAGGACAGGATGAACACGCCGCGGGCCGGGTCGGTTGCAAACGCGTGCACCGACGTCAACACGCCGGAGCGGACCAGGAACGTGCCCAGCAGGCTCAGGCTGAACGCTGCTATCGCCAGGAGAATGGTCCACGCCTTGAAGGCGCCTCGCTTCTCGGCCACGGCCAGCGAATGGAGCAGGGCCGTGCCTGCGAGCCAGGGCATGAATGACGCGTTTTCCACCGGGTCCCAGAACCACCAGCCGCCCCAGCCGAGTTCGTAGTAGGCCCACCAGCTGCCCAGCGCGATGCCCACGGTGAGGAACATCCATGCTGCCGTGGTCCAGGGTCTCGACCAGCGTGCCCAGGCGGCATCGAAGCGGCCCGAGAGCAGGGCGGCCACGGCAAACGCGAAGGCGACCGCGAAGCCGACATAGCCCATGTAGAGCATCGGCGGGTGGATCACCATGCCGGGGTCCTGCAAAAGCGGATTCAGGTCGCGCCCGTCGAGTGCCGGCGGGTTCATGCGCTCGAATGGATTCGAGGTGAGCAGGATGAACAACAGGAAGCCGACGCTGACGAAACCCATGACGCCCAGAACGCGGGAGACCATCTGCAGCGGCAGCCGGCGCGACAGCAGGCTGACCGCCAGCGTCCAGCCCGACAGCATGAACACCCACAGCAACATCGAGCCTTCATGGCTGCCCCACGTCGCTGCGATGCGGTACGCCATCGGCAGCTCGGAGTTGGAGTTGGAGGCCACATTGACGACCGAGAAATCGTTGTTCGCGAACGAGACCATCAGGCTGGCGAACCCGATGGCGATGAAGGCGAACTGCCCTTGCGCCGCGGGCCGTGCCAGCCCCATCCAGGCAATGTCGTTGCGCGCGGCGCCGATGAGCGGCAGCGTCGCGAGGACCACGCCGAGGAACAGCGCAACGATCAGCGCGAAATGGCCCAGTTCGGGAAGCATGCCTGTGTCTCAGTTCCAGGTGCTGGACGCATCGCTGCGCGAACGGCGTTCGCCTTCGCGGCTCTGCGCGCGATTGATCAGCGCGTCTTCGCGGATTTCATCCTCGGCACGTCGACGTCGTTGCATCAGCATCACGACCTCCCAGGCCAGCGTGGCCGCGGCCATCAGGTACGAGCCCCAGACGTACAGACCGTAGCCGCCCATCTCCGCGAATTCGGCGACGCTGTGCCAGTTCATCGCCGGAGCTCCAGCTGCTGCCTGACCCAGTCGGCATGGCGCTCGCTCTCCAGGATGATCGACCGCACGCGATGCAGCGCGGCGGCGAAGGACCAGGCCCAGACGGCTGCCGTCATCAGCAGCATGCCCGTGACGCTCCAGGAAGCCCCATGCAGCGGAGCGCTCCACCACGGGTCCGAGAAATGGGTTGCAGGCACGGCCAGCCCGCCGCCCAGGACCAGCAGGGTTGAAGCGCGCTGCATGCGCCGACGATCGTCGATGGCGGACTGCAGGGCCATGAACCCGATGTACAGGAGGATCAGCAGCAGCTCCGAGATCAGCCGGGCATCCCAGACCCACCAGGTGCCCCAGGTCGGCTTGTCCCAGAGGGCGCCGGTCCACAGGGCAATGAAGGTCATCAACAGTCCGGTGGGCGCCAGTGCCGAGGCCATCATCGACGCCATGCGCGAATTCAGCACCAGCGCGAGCGCGCACCAGAACGCCATCGACAGGTAGATCAGCAGCGAAAGTCCTGCAGCAGGCAGGTGGACCAGGATGATCCGATCGGCATCGCCCTGCTGACCCTCGGCCGGAGCGATGAGCAGACCCACCGACAGTCCTGCCGCTGCGAGGAGCGCGGAGATCGCCCAGGCCCAGCCCATCAGTCGCCCGGCGAGCGGATACAGCTGCTGAGGCGACGCATGGCGCTCCCAGCGTGACCGGGTGCTCTCTCCTTCGCCTGACGGGGTGCGGTGCAGGGCCATCTGGACGCTCATGCCGTGCCGGAGTGCAATCGCCGTGCCGCGTGCGCACGGCACGATGGGCCGGTGTCCGGCAGCGTTTCTTCCCGATCTCGGGAATCCCTGCAGGCGAGTCCGGGAATCGCTGCGCCGCTCATCTTGCGGCCCGCGCTTCGTCGCGTCGAAAGAGGGCACGCGCCGCGTAGGCCGCGATGTCGTCGATTTCCCGTGACGTCAATACCGAGCGCCAGGCGGGCATGGACGTGCCTGGCAGGCCGTCCCGGATCACCTGGCGCAGGCGTGCCCGCGGCATCGACTGCGTGGAGTACGCGGTGAGGTCGCGCGCCTTCGGCTCCATGAACTGGCCGATCCAGTTCTTGCCGCTGCCATCGGCGCCGTGGCAGAACGCGCAGTTGGCCTGGAACAGCGCCTCGCCGCGACGCTCCGTGGCGCCCAGTCCTTCGATGCGCGGTGCGACCTCGTGCTTGGCATAGACGCTCGAGGTCGACACGGCATCGACGGGAGGCGTGTTCGGCTGTCCCGGCACGAATCCCATGCGTGGAAACGACAGAGGGCGCGCGCTCCATGCAGGCGCGGAGTCGTCCTCACGGGGGCCGTCGTGGCAAGAGATGCAGCGGGTCATGAACAGCTCCCGACCGCGCCGCTGGGTGGCGTCCAGCGATTCGACCGGCGCACTGATCGAGATCTGGCCCCGTGCGTACGGGAAGGCGGCTGAGAAGCGCTCGTGCCCGGGCCATCCGTTCGCCTCGGTGTGATAGGCCGTGTTGGCGGCCTTGTCCCGCACGAACTCCCGTTCGACAAAGGCGGACACGGCATCGATTTCCGACTCGGTGAGGATGCCGTTGAACGACTTCATGGCTGTTCCGTCGCGACCGAGTCGCACCGCCCGGGCAATGGTGCTGCGTGGCAGCGAGGCGATGTCGGCCTTCGTGAAATCCCGCGGAGCCGGGGTCAGATAGTTGGACGCCAGCGTGCGTGCGTCGCCCGAGTACCCATGGCAGAAGTAGCAGCGGAAGTTGTAGACCTTGCGCCCGAGTTCGTGCTGATCGCTCGGAGCCGCAGTGCTTGTCTCGGGCGACGGCGCTGCGCGCGCGCTGGGCAGGCTGCCCGTTGCGTCGCAGCCGCCGAGGAGAACCAGCACGCTGATCGCGGCGCTGAGCACGGCCCCGAACCGCATCGCGATCAGCGTTGTGCCGGCGAACCGGCCACTTCGGTGGCCTTGCCCTGGACGAAGCTCTGGAACACGTACTCGCTGACGTCGGCGATCTGTTGCGGCGTGGCGACCTGCTTCCAGGCCGGCATCTCGCTGCCGAGGCGGCCTTCGCTCACCGCGGCATACAAGGCCACCCGGTTGAAACGCGCACGCGAGGCGTCTTCGGTGAAGTTGCGCGGCTTCGGATTGATGAAGTAGGCGCGAGGTCCCGCGCCGTCACCGCGCGCGCCATGGCAGGTGGCGCAATTGGCAAGGTAGAAGGCGCCGCCCCGCTTGCGGTTGCCCTTGAGACCCTCGGGAAACTCGACGTTCATGTTGACAAGCGATGGGGCGACCTGCGACGCGACGGCCTGATCGGCATCCCGCCCCCCATGCGCCCGGGTTCCCGAGATGGCGGTGCCTGACATCAGCGCTGCGCGGATGTAGTCGACGACCTCCGCGATGTCGCTTTCGCCGAGGCGGCCCGCGAAGCCGACCATCGGTGTGCCCGGCTTGCCGTGGGTCACGGCGGCGAGCATGGCCTCACGGGTGAGGTTCTGAGACGCGGGAGCGGTGAAGTCGCGCGGAGGCCGGGCCATGTTGTCGCGTGCCCACATGGAGCCTGCTCCCTGGTCTCCATGGCACACCGAGCAATTGCGTTCGTAGATCTGACGGCCCTTGCTGGCAGCCTGCGGGGCGGGTTGAACGAAGCGTGTGAACACGTGATCTGCCAGGCGCGCAATGTCGTCGGCCGACAACTGCCTGTTCCAGGCCACCATGGCTGTGCCGGGCTTGCCGTGGGTGATCGAGGCGACGATGCGTTCGCGAGTGAGTTCCTGCTTCGACGCCGCAGACGTGAAGTCGCGAGGCGGCGTCGACAGCGAACCGGACGCGCGGCTCTTGCCGTCGCCCTTGTCGCCGTGACACACCGAGCAGTAGTTGTGGAACAGCGTGGCAGCGCGGTTCGACGGTTCTTCGGCGCCTGGAGCCGACCAGGCGGACGCGGTCATCCACAGCCCCAGGACCAGACCCGCCAGCAGGCGACGCCATCGTTCGAGATCGGTCGGTTTCATCGTCAGCAGTGCGAGCGCCGGAAGAGAGGGTGCTGGCGTTTCTGCAAGTTTTCTGCCACTGGCATGGGCTTTGCGGACAGCGTGAGCGCCACTCGCATCCAACCCCGACATCGCAGGAGAAATGACGGTGAAATTGCCAGGAACGGGATTAGCCCTTCTCACTTTCGGTATCGCGGTCCGGGTGGCTTCTGGCTCGCCTGCTCTGGCCAGGGCCGCCTTCGATCCCTTGCCTGCCGTCGGGAAGTGAGCGCACTGATGTGCTGTCGCATCCCGATCGGCGCGGTCCCGATGGTGCTGGCCGTGCTGCTGGCCGGTTGCGCCCAGGCGCCACCCGCGCCGCAGGTCAACCCGGAAAGGACGCTGGTCTTTCCGGCTCCGCCCGATGCGCCGAGGTTCGCCTACGAGCGCACGATCCGCTCCAGTGGCGACATCGTTCCGGACGAGGCGGCTGGCGAACTGCGCCGCCTGGTCACGGGCGAGGATGCGCGTGGCGAGCCCTTGTCCAAGCCCTACGCAGTCGCGGTCCACCGAGGTCGCATCTTCGTCTCGGACACGGTGTCGCGCTTCGTTCGGCTGTTCGACGTGCCGGCGGGAAAGCAGTACCGCATCGGCGATGACGACGGTGCCGGTCAGCTGATCAAGCCCATCGGGCTCGACATCGATGCGGCGGGCAATCTCTACGTGGCCGACATCGGAGCCAAGGCCATCATGGTCTACGGGCCGGACCGTCAGTTCCTTCGGCGCATCGGTGGCGAGAAGTGGTTTTCCCGGCTTTCAAGCGTCACCGTCGATCCCGAGGGCAAGCGCGTCTATGGCGTGGACCTCGGCGGTGTCAGCTCCGAGCAGCATCAGGTCCGGGTGTTCGACGGTCAGACCGGCCAGCATCTGATGGACATCGGCAAGCGAGGTGGCGGGGCCGGTGAGTTCAATCTTCCGAGAGACCTGGCCATCGGCGCGGACGGGCGCCTCTACGTCGTCGATGGCGGAAATTTCCGTGTGGTCGTGTTCGACCACGACGGCCGCTATCTGCAGAGCTTCGGCAGTGTCGGCAAGCAGTACGGTCAGTTCGCCCGACCGAAGGAGATCGCCGCCGATCGCGAGGGCAATGTCTACGTGGTCGATGCGGCTTTCGGCAACTTCCAGGTATTCAATTCCGACGGCGAGTTGCTGATGTTCGTGGGCGACCGTTCGGAGCGCGACGGGCCGGCGAAGTACATGCTTCCCTCCGGCATCGCGGTCGACGAGGACGGGCGCATCTATGTCGTCGACCAGTGGTTCCGCAAGATCGACGTCTACCGGCCTGTGGGGCTGACCACCTCGTCCGGTTTCCTGGCTCGCCGCGCGGCTCCGCCGCCGCGCTGAACCTTCCCGTTCCCGGGAAGCCGGCTTCCTGAAAGCGGGGAGATTTCCGGCTCCGTGCAACGCAAAGCCAGCAGCCGTGCGGCTTTCAGGGATATCGGCCGAATGGCACAGAACCTGCAGAAATACGGTATCGGGTGGGGGCTTTCTGGTTGGCCTGGCCTGATGACTTGATCAATCCAACATCGAGAGGACGACATGAACTTGTCACGGCACCCGGGCATCCGGAGGTGGGGTTCGGCGACCGCAGGAATGCTTGCGGCGCTGCTCCTCGCTCTGTCAGGAAGCGCGTCGGCGGGAATATCCGACACCAAGCACAACCTCGGGTCCGGTGCGGGCCCGGCAGGCCGCAATCAGGTCAGCGACACCGCCGAGATCTGCGTGTTCTGTCACACGCCTCACGGAGGCAGCACCGATGCGCCGGTTCCACTGTGGAACAAGCGTCTGGGTGCAGTCGGTGCAGCAGCCGGAGGCGGCAGCTACACGACCTACGACACGCTGCAGACCCCATCGCTGGATGGCACCGTGGCTGCTGTGGGCTCGATCTCGATGGCGTGCCTGTCCTGCCATGACGGTACCCAGGCGATGGACAACGTCATCAATGCGCCGGGCTCCGGCGGGGTGCTGGCCGACGGTGGCGGTGTCGATGGTCGCAACTACACCTGGTCCGGCAGCACGGTCAGTGCGGCAGGTCGCATGAATGGCGGTGCGGCGCTGATCGGAACGGATCTCTCGAACGATCACCCGATTGGCATCCAGTATTGCGGCGGGGGCCTCGCTGGCGCGGGCACGACGGTGTCCGGCACCTGCAAGGACGGTGACTTCGTGGCGCCGCAGACGCAGACCATCAACACGAACCAGGTCTTCTGGGTCGACACCGGTGGTCCCGGCAAGCAACGCACCGACATGCCGCTGTATCAGCGCGCAGCGGGTGGCCTCGGGCCGATGGTCGAATGCGCAAGCTGCCATGACCCGCACGTCTCCAGCGCACAGGCGGGCCCGGCCGGTACGGGGCAGTCTTCTGGCGAAACGTTCCTGCGCATCTCCAACGCCTCCAGCGCAGTCTGCACGTCCTGCCACGTGAAGTAAGGGCGACAGCACAACGGTCCGATATCGCGGCCCGGCCCTGACCGGTCGGGCCCGGTATCGCCTCGCCCCGATGAGTCCAGGAAAGATACTGATGGCTGCACGTATGCGTGTTGCGACCGGCGCAGTGCTGTGGCTGCTTTGCGCGGTCGTCGGTGCCGCGGAAACCGTGGTGGCTCCTGCTGCCGCTGCGTCGACGCCCGCCACCGCGCCATTCGCCGTCGTCGGCGCCGACGTGATCAGCGTGGCCGACTTCCAGCGCGCGCTCGGTGTGGCGATGCGCAAGAAGTATTACCACGCCAAGCCTCCCGAGGCCGAGTTCGCGAAGTTCCAGCGGGAGGTCGGCGACGACGTCGTCAACCGCGTGCTGCTGCTCAACGAGGCGCGTCGCAGGGGCATCCAGCCCGATCGCGCTCGCATCGATGCCGCGGTCAAGGGATACGACGCGCAATACAAGGACAGCGCCAACTGGAAGGTCAACCGCGACAAGATGCTTGCCGCGGTGGTCCCGCAGCTCGAGCGAGAGAGCCTCCTCGAGCGACTCGAGGTCCTCGTCAAGGCGATGCCCGAGCCGGCTCCGGCCGTTGTCCGGAGGTACTACGACGAACACAAGGAACTCTTCATCGAGCCGGAGCAGGTCAAGCTCAGCGTGATCCTGCTCAAGGTGGATCCGAGTTCTCCGCAGGCGCTCTGGAACAGCGCGCGCGACGAAGGTCAGGCCGTCCACAAGCGGCTGCTTGCGGGGGCGGACTTCGGTGAACTGGCCCGGCTGCACTCTGGCGACCGCTCGGCGCCGCAGGGTGGCGAGATGGATTACACGCACCGCGGCATGCTTCCCGAGGCGATCGACAAGGTCGTCGAGAAGCTGCGGCCGCATGAGGTGTCGGAGCCGGTACAGGTGCTCGAAGGCGTGGCGATCCTGCGGCTCGACGACCGTCGGGTGGCGCGCCAGCGACCGTTCGATCAGGTGCGCGACCGTGCGGCCGACCTCTGGCAGCGTGCCGAAGGCGAGTCACGCTGGAAGGCGCTGATCGCCGAACTGCGCGGTGCTGCGCTTATCCGCATCGACGAAAGCCACTATGCGCCGTTGTGCCGTGCGAGCGACAAGCCGTGCGCCAGCTGAGCGGCGGCTCCACGCCGGCCGCCGCGCGAGAAGGTTTCGCATGCACAGCGGGCCGCGTGCGGTAGCTTCCCCGCGGCGCAGATCCTCCCGGCGCTGGTGGACAGTGACGCTGGCGATGCTTCTTCCGGGCACCGCCGCACATGGCGTGGCCTACCTTCCCGGATCGGCCGAGCCCGATCCGCCCACCGGCGATGCCCCCGCAGCCGTGCCCCAGGCGGCCGAACCCCTGCGCGCCGGAAGCGGCATCGAGTGGAAGCTGGCTCCGTGGCGCATGAGCGGCAGCGTGGCGCTGGACGGGCGCTGGCTGCGACTCGATAACGGCAATCGCAGCAAGCAGGGCGTGCTGGTCACCGATCTCGAATTCACCAGCTATGTCTGGAAGCCCTGGTTCATCCAGTTGCGTGCCGGCCTCGGTGCGATGGCCTCGGTCGAACATTCCAGCGCAGACAGCGGGTCGCGTTCGGGTTCGGGCAGTGGCAGTTCGGCGCTGAACGGTCGCTTCACGCTGTCGGCCTTTCCGGCGAGCCGGTTTCCCTTCGAATTGCGCGCCGATGCCAGCGACAGCCAGACCGATGGCAATTCCCTGGGGGGAGCCTATCGGACGCATCACGTGGCCGTCACGCAGTCGTACCGTCCCGAGACCGGCAACGACAACTACCAGCTGAACATCGATTACAGCAAGGTGATGCCCCAGGAGGGCGGTGCCGACACGCTGTGGGCGTTCCAGGCGACCGCCTTGCGACAGTACGTCGAGAACACCTTCGAGCTGGGTGCCAACCTCAGCCTGAACCGGCGCAGCGACACCGGTGACAGCAGCGACATCCGTACCCTGACGGCCCGACACAGCTTCCACCCGACGACCGATTTCCTGATCGAGACGCTGGCGACCCACAACGACGTCCAGTTGCGATCCAGCGTTCCCGGGGGCGATCTCGATTTCGGGTCCGACATGCGGCAGGTCTCCAGTTTCCTGACATGGCGTCCTCGCGAGGGGGAGTGGTTTCACGCACCCGATGCGCCGCTGTCGGTGACGGGCACCGCGCGCTGGATCGACTCCGGCGCGAACAATGGTGGTGGAGGACAGCGATTCAGTGCGTTCAGCGGGACGGTCGGTGTGACCAAGGAACTGACGCGGGCATGGCGTGTGACCGGCGCGGTGTCGACGACCCGCCTCGATGGCGGCAGCAACCGCGCCGTCACTTCGGCGACCGGAAACGCCTCGGTCACGTACGCGCCGCAAGGCACCGAGCTGGGTCGCTGGCGCTATGCACCGACGGTGTCGAGCAACCTGAGTGTCACGCGTTCCTCCGACTCGCAGGACCGTCGGGTGATCGGCCTGCAGGCCTCGCACAGCGTCTCGCGCGACTTTCTCGTGGCGGGAAGCGAGAGCCTGTCGCTGACGCTGTCCGAGAGCGCGGCGGCGCTGCGTGAATCGCCGTCTGCCGATTCGGCCTACGCCATCTCGCACTCGGCGGGCGTGTTCTGGCAGGTTCAGGGCGATGGTTCGAGCCAGAGTTTCGCGAGCGTCTCGGTCAGCGACTCGCTGACCTGGGCGCACGGCCCGGGTCACTTCTCCCTCGGCAATCTGCAACTGAGCCGACGCACCCAGCTCACGCGCTACACGAGCTGGTCTGCCAACCTCACGCTGCAGGCCACGCGCAATCAGTCCACGGAGATCGACCCGTTCACGGGCGAACACCGCAAGCGCGGCGGGGGCTGGCAGCAGTTCCACAGCGGCTCGATCAACTACGAGAGCCAGCGGGTGTTCAGTGTGCCCCGCCTGCGCTTCACGGCGGTGCTGTCGGCCAACAGCCAGCAGATCGAGCGCCGCTCGGCGGGCGACATCGACGCGCCGCGCGAGCGCATCACCGAGTCGCTCGAGGGACGACTCGACTATGCGATCGGGCGCCTGGACACCCGGCTGAGCGCTCGTGTCGCTCGCATCGACGAACGCACGGTGGCCGCGGTCTATGCGCGAGTGCAGCGCCGCTTCTGAATTTCCTCACTGACACCCCTTACCGGAGCAAGCCTTGAAATTCCTACGACTCCTGCTGGCCACCGTGGCCCTGGCGCTTGCGCTGGGATCGACGGTGCACGCGGAATACGGCGATGTCGTCATCAACAACTACTCCGATGCCGCAGGCATGCGGCCCGTGGTGTTTCCTCACTGGTTCCACCGGGTCCGCTTCCGCTGCAAGGTCTGCCACGCCGACCTGGGGTTCCAGTTCAAGGCGGGGGGCAACGAGATCAACATGCTGAAGATCATCGACGGTCAGTTCTGCGGTGCGTGCCACAACGGCGAGATTGCCTGGTCGGTCGAGAACTGCAACCTGTGCCATTCGGGCAAGCCGAACACCGGCACCCATGTGCACGAGAGCACGCTGCAGAAGCTGGCAGCGCCCGCACACGCGGCATCGGCGGCGGCCCAGGCCCCCGCGCGCAAGTGAGGAGTACCGACGTGCGAAAACTCCTCATCAGCTTTCTCATGACCGCAGCGATTCCGGCGTTCATGGCGGATGCGCTTGCACAGGATGCAAAGGTCAGCCCCAAGTCGATCTACGACTCCACCTGCTCGGCCTGCCACGGCCCCGGCATCCTCGGCGCGCCGAAGTTCGGAGACGCGGCGCAATGGGCGCCGAGGGCGAAGGCCGGTATCGATGCCCTGGTCAAGAGCGCAGTCGCGGGAACGACCAAGGGCATGCCGCCGAAGGGCGGGCGCATGGACCTGAGCGACGCCCAGCTGCGCGGTGTCATCGAGTACATGATGGCCGGTGGCGCACCGGCTGCCTCGACGGCCAAGGCGCCTGCGGCATCGACGGCTCCGGCCGCGAAGGCCGCTGTGGTCGCGTCACCGCCGGCGCCGGCCACGAAGCCGGCAGCCCCGGCGGCGGTCGCGCAACCCGTCGCCACTGCAGCCCCGGGTGCGGTGGCGGCAGCTCCGAATCCACCGCTCACCCCGGAGGTCAACGCGTTCAACCGGTTGCTCAAGCCCCTCGGGAAATTCAATCGACCGGCCGTTGAATCCGGAATCCACGATCCGGCGAACGACATGACGCTGCAACTGCAGCCACCGGCGGCTGCATTCGCGCAGTTGCCGAAGAGCATGGCGGGCAATCACGTCGACTGGGTCAAGGCCCTGGATGGCAAGGCCATCGCTCCGCGCTGGGATCGCAACGATCCGGCTGCTGCGGCCATCGTCATGGACCTGAACATCGTGCGCGAGGTCAAGGGATCGATGCCGGACGTCGTGTATCCGCACAAGCAGCACACCGAATGGCTCGATTGCTCGAACTGCCATCCGGCGATCTTCATTCCCCAGAAGGGCGCCAACCAGATCAGCATGGCGTCGATCCTGCTGGGCCAGAAGTGCGGCGTGTGCCACGGCAAGGTCGCCTTCCCGGTCTCCGAGTGCCGCCTGTGCCATTCGCGAAAGAAGGCCGTCGCAGCCAGCGCCGGCGAGGCCAAGCCGTGAGGAACGACGAGCCGCAGGCCTCGGGCGGCTTGCGTGCGCTCGCCGGCGTGGGGTTGCTCGTGGCGGCCGGAATGGCGTCGGCGGCCGAAGATGCGCCTCCGTCGCAGATCGACCAGCGGATCCGGCTCACGGCCCAGTTGATCGGGGATTCACCGGCAGCGCAGCGCATCCTGGCCAGCGGCAACCAGCAGGCTGTCTCGAATCTCGAAGCGGGCCGTGCGCACCTGGCACAGGCCCAGGACCTGCTCGCGAAGGGCGACCAGTCCGGAGCGCTGCGCCACGTCGACGAGGCGCTGCGACACGTCGCCGTCGCTCGTCGCCTCGTGCCCGACGCGCCCTCGCGTCAGGCCGCGGCAAGGCAGCGTTTCGAGGTTCAGTCCAGGCACCTGGAATCCATGCTCGGCGCCTGGCGCGTGCGCCTTGCGCCGGGAGATGCCGACGATCGCGAACTGGTCGAGGCCGACGGACTGGTGCGTACGGCGCTGGGCCTGGCTCATGACGGCCGCCATGAAGAGGCCAACCAGGTTCTTCAGAAGGCCGAGCGTCAGATTCTTTCGGGAATGAGCCGCCTTCTGAACCAGCGGACACTGGACTACACGGCGCGGCCGACGACTCTGGCAGAGGCCTTTCAGGTCGAGCTCGCACGGCATCGCGAACTGGCGGACCTGGTTCCCATCGCCCTGCACGACCTGAAGCCGGATGCCGAAGCCACCACCCTGATCGCTCGCTACCAGGAAACCAGCCAGACCCTTCGCAACCAGGCTCTTCAGCGATTCGAAGGGGGCCAGACCGAAGACGCGCTGGCCCACCTGCGAAACGCGCTGCTCTATCTGCAACGCGCACTCAACGCGGCCGGCGTCACGACGCCTGAACCCACTGGATCCATCCAATGAAGAACATCCTTGCCGGCCTTTCGCTGGTTTTCGGACTGACACTGATCTCCGTCGACGCACATGCGCAGGACAGCGTGCAGCTGGAGCGGCGAGTCCAGTCGATCGGCACCTTGATCGAGTCATCTTCCGCGGCGCGTCAGATCGAGTCGAGCGGCGTTGCCGAGGCACGCGAGAAGCGCAACAACGCTCGCCTGATCCATCGCGAGGCCGCTTCGACACTGGGCTCCGGGGATCTGGCGACCGCGGCCCGCCTGCTGGATCAGGCTGCGCGCGAAATGATGGAGGGTGCCCGCCTGGCACGACCCGATCAGGTTACCGGAGAAAAGACGAAGCGCGACTTCGATGCGCGCATGGAGAGCGCTCGCGCGCTGCTGGCCGCGCAGCAGCGGATCACGAAGGAGAAGTCGGCGGGTCGCGAGGACCAGGAGGCCACGCGCAGCATCGAATCGCAGATCGCCGGCGCGCAGGCACTCGCGTCGCAGAACCGTTACGACGAAGCGCGCCCCGTGCTGGACCGTGCCTACCTGACGGCGCGGGTATCGATCGCATCGATGCGGCGCGGCGACACGCTGGTCCGGTCGCTGACCTTCGCTTCCCCCCGAGAGGAGTACGACTACGAGATCGACCGCAACGACACGCACCGGATGCTGCTCACCGTGCTGCTTTCCGATCGCAAGGACGCGGCCGGCGCGATGCCACCGAACATGCAGCCCTTCGTCGACAAGGCGGCGGTGCTGCGCACGGAAGCGGAAGCGCAGGCCCGCCGGGGCGATCATGGGGGGGCGATCAAGGTGCTCGAGGATTCCACTCGCGAACTGGTCCGTGCCATCCGCACTGGCGGCATCTACATCCCCGGTTGATCGTGGACGATGAAGCCGCTGCGAAGAAGACCGGGCCGCTGGCTCGCCGCAGCCCTGGTGCTTCTGACCGCGGCGGCTCTGGCCGCGACATCGCTGTGGACCCGGCTCGAGAAGGACGGAGTGCACGACCCCCTCGGCCCGGCCATCGGCGTGCTGCAGCAACCGGGCGAGGCGCTCGAGTCGCTGCCCCGGGATTCGGCTGGAAACCAGGTGAACTGGGTGAAGGCCATCGACAGCGGTGCCATCAACCCGCGCACCAACATCCTTCCCGAGACCAAGGTTCGCGTGCCCGACAAGGACATGATCATCGCCAGGTACGGCTCGATGCCGGCCGTGAAGTTTCCGCATCGCCAGCACACGCTGTGGCTGGACTGCGCGAACTGCCACGACCACCTGTTCAAGGCCGAGGCGGGCGCCAATCGATTCAGCATGATGGCCATCCTCAACGGGGAACAATGCGGCCTGTGCCATGGCGCCGTGGCATTCCCTCTGACCGAGTGCAACCGCTGCCACAGCGTGTCCAATGCGTCGCTGCCACCCCGGACCGCGCGATGAAGCGGCTGCGCTGGATCGGTCTGGCCGCCTGCCTCTGGCTTCAGCCGCAGGCGCATGCCGAGTACGGCGACGTGGTGCTGAACAAGCGATCCGACCAGCAGGGTATGCGGCCCGTGGTCTTCCCGCACTGGTTCCATCGCATCCGGTTCCGCTGCAAGGTGTGCCATCAGGAACTCGGATTCAAGATGCGTGCGGGTGCCAACGACGTTCAGATGTCCGACATCATCGACGGCAAGTTCTGCGGCATGTGCCACAACGATCGGATCGCCTGGGGACCGGACCGCTGCGACCTGTGTCATTCGGCTCTGCCGCGCACACCCGCCGGCATCGTCGGCGGTGCGCAGACTTCCGGGCCGGGGCGCTGGTAGGCCATGCACCGGCGCCATTTCCTGTCGATCGGTCTGCTGGGCGGCTGCGCTGCAGCGGCCGAAGACCCCGTGGCACCGCGGGAGGCCCGACTGCTGTCGCCCTGGCGCACGGTCGATGGCGGATTCCTGGCGCAGCCCTCGCTGCTCGCGGGCCTGCCGCCGAGGCCTGGCGCGGGCATGTATGTCCGGCTGATGGCCTCTGGCGCGCTGGCGCTGCGCGGCAACGACCTGCTCGTCGCCGACATGGGAACGGCGCGGCTCTGGCGCGCGGACGTCATGTTGAACACGCTGACCGCGATCGCAGGCGCTCCGGTCTTTCCCAACACGGCCGTGGCGCTGGGTCCGGACCTCTCGGCCTGGGTGCTCGACACGGCTTCGCGCCAGGTGCTGCGCTTCGGGCGCGATGGCCGCTTGCTGCAGACCCTGCGCGCCGGCAGCGCGACCGCGATGGCGCTCGCCGACAGTGGCAACACCGTTCTCGTGGCCGAGAGCGCGCTGTCTCAATGGTCGGAGTTGCGCGCCGTGGGTTCGCGCGCCGTGCCGGTTCGTCCCGAGATCGAGGGCAGCGAGCGGGTGATCGGCGTCGATGGTCTGGCCCTGGCCCGCAACGGCCTGTTCGTGCTCGATCGTGCCGAGGCGGTTGTCCATCGTGTCGGTCGTGAAGGGCGCGTCCTCGCGACGCTGGGTGCCGGCGAACTGGCCCAGCCGTCGGCCATCGCCGCAGACAGGTCCGATCGCGTCTTCGTCGTCGACGAGATGCAGCGCGTGCTCAGGTTGCTCCAGGACGGCCAGCCTGCGGTGACGATCGACGCGGAGGAACTCGGCGTGCAGCGCATCGGCGGCGTGGCGGTCGATGAGCGCCTGCTCGCCGTGTCGGATTCGCTGACGGGCCGCGTGGTGATCCATCAGCTGGCCGCGGCGGCCACCTCCCGATGAGGGCGCTGCTCGCGTTGATCCTCCTCGTTCTCGCGGGTTGTGCCAGCGACCCCGGGGCGGCCTCGATCCGGGGTGAGCTGCGCTACGGCATGGACGACGCGCCCGAGGGCCGCAAGCTGATGTGGCCGGCACCGCCGGAGATCCCCCGCTTTCTCTACACGGGCACGCTGACCGGTGAGCACAACTTCCGTCGCCCGGCAGCCGAGACCGGCGGGTTGAAGGCCTTCGGACGCTGGATCCTGGGCCTCGACGACAGGCCGCCGGCTCCCGTCGTGCTGCAGCGTCCGGGTGCGGTGGTGAGCGACGATCATGGCCGGGTCTACGTCAGCGACACGAGCCGGCAGGCCGTCTTCGTCTTCGACGAGGCCGCGGGCGAGTTGCTGGTGTGGGACCGTGCGCAGGGACTCGTCGGATTCGTCGCGCCCTCGGGGCTCGCGGTCGGCCCGGGACGCCTCTACGTGGCCGATGCCGATCTCGCTGCGGTATTCGTCCTCGACGCCCGTGGCGAGCCGCTGTCGGTGATCGGTCGCGGTCTGCTCAAGCGCCCCACCGGACTCGCGCGCGACCCCGAGCACGGGCTGCTGTTCGTGGCGGACACCTATGCGCATGACATCAAGGTCTTCACGGACGACGGGGTGCTGGTGCGCGTCATCGGCGGGCGTGGCGATCGCGATGGCGAGTTCAACTTTCCCACCCACCTGGCGTTCGCGCAGCACGAGCTCTACGTCACCGACACGCTGAACAGCCGCGTGCAGGTCTTCAACGCGGAAGGCGAGCTGCTGCTGCGAAAGTTCGGAACGCGCGGACTCTATCTGGGCAACCTGGTGCGGCCCAAGGGCGTCGGCGTCGACAGCGAGGGAAACGTCTATGTCATCGAGTCCTACTACGACAGCATGCTGGTCTACTCCAATCGCAGCGAGTTCCTGCTGTCCATCGGTGGCACCGGCACGGCCACCGGTCGCTTCTACCTGCCGGCGGGGGTGTGGGTCGACTCGAAGAATCGTGTGTTCATCGCGGACATGTTCAACGGTCGCGTCGTGATGTTCCAGTTTCTCGGGGGCAGCTGATGCGCGGCCTGATCCGCGTGCTTTCGCTGATGGCCGTGCTGAGCGGCTTGATGCCGGCGTCGGTGGCCGATGCGCAGCGCGTGGCCGACGTGCGCGGCACGCGCCACAACCTGTCTGTCGACGGCCTCGGATCGACCCATGCGGCGCCCGGCGGTACCAGCGAGGTCTGTGTCTTCTGCCACACGCCGCATGCCGCCACGCAGGCAGACCTCGGCGGCACGCCATTGAGGGCACCCCTGTGGAATCGGCGCGTGCCCGCGGGCTCCACGTACACGCCGTACACGTCGAGCACGATGGATGCGCAGTCGATCACCGACGGGCTCAATGCGCAGCCCGGCGGCAGTTCCAAGCTGTGCCTGTCGTGCCATGACGGCACGCTGGCCATCGGCAACGTGAACGTGCTCAACGGCAACCAGAACGTCACGATCCCGATGACGGGTACCGGCCCCGGGGGCTCGATGCCGGTGGGCGAGGGCACCGCGAGCGGCTTCACGCGCTTCCTCGGCACGGACCTCCGCAACGACCACCCGATCTCGGTGACGTTCAACAGCGCACTCGCCACGCGTGATGGCGAATTGCGCCTGGTGGACGCACAGCAGCGCTGGCCGGCGGGAAGCGGGTCGGTGCTCGGCCTGCGCTCGCCGGGCTTCAAGCCGTTGCTGCCGCTGGAGCCGACAGGCAGCACCGGAGCCGGACAGGTGCAGTGCGCGACCTGCCACGATCCGCACCTGCGCGAACTGGACGAGACGAAGGGCAACCAGAAATTCCTGAGGGCGCAGCGCTTCCAGGAACTGACTCCGTCGGCAACGCACAACGCCTCGAGCGACATCATCTGCCTGTCGTGCCACGACAAGAACAGCGGCTTCGGAATCTGGTCCTACTCGGCCCACGCGCGGCCCGATGTCGCCGAGGAAACCTACCGCGATGGCGCCGCCACGCTGCGCGAATTCCCGACCGGTCTGCCGGTCTGGAAGGCCAGTTGCCTGAACTGCCACGACACCCACACCGTTCAGGGTGCACGCCGGCTGACCCGTGAAGGCACCGACGCGCCGTTGCCCGCCGGCAATCCGCTGGCCGCGCGTCAGGGCGGCAATCCGGCGCTCGAGAACACCTGTTATCAGTGCCACACGACGGTGGCGAAATCGGCCTTGGCGAGCACGGCGGGTGTGCCGAACATCGAGAGCGAGTTCGCGCGCGCGATCCGCATGCCGATCACGACCTCGGACCAGGGTGGCGCCGCCGAGGAGGTGCACGACATCTCCTCGAACTTCAGCGACATCACCATCGACTGCACGACTCCCAACAATCGTTGCGGGGCCGATCTGCTCGAACCCAAGTCGCAGCTTGCCCAGCGTCACGCCGAGTGCACCGACTGCCACAACCCGCATCGGGTGATCCGCAACCGCCTGTTCAACGCCAATCCGGTCAGCCCCGACTCGAAGGGAACGCACGCCATCGATGCCGTGACGGGAGTGACGCCGACCAACCTGGCCAGCGGCGTGCTGCGAGGATCGTGGGGCGTCGAGCCGGTGTACGGATCCCCGTCATTTCACGTCAACCCCGGCAACTTCACGGTGAAGCGCGGGGATCCGGGAGCCAACCCATCGACGGCCGTGACGCAGCCGTACATGACCCGCGAGTACCAGATCTGCCTGAAATGCCACTCGAACCACGCGTACGACAACATCCCGCCTTCGCTCGGACGCAGCGGCGGGACGTCGCCCGGCACCAATGGCCTGACCACGTACACGAACCAGGCGCGCGAATTCCAGCCGCCGCTGGCGCACCAGGGCGGCGGCATCGGCGACCCCAAGAGCCTGGGCAGCAATGGCGGAGCAGGCTCGGCGTACACCATCGGGAACCACCGCTCATGGCACCCGGTCATGGGGCAGACCGGGCGCGACATCGACAGGCGCGGCATCAGCGCGGCCAAGAATCCCTGGGCGCTGCCGTTTCGCAACGCAGTCGGCACGCAGACCATGTACTGCTCGGACTGCCACGGTTCGAAGGCGACCGCGTCCGGCTCGCTGCAGCCCGACAGCGGCGTCTCCGGACCCCACGGATCGGAGAACGACTTCCTGCTGAAGGCTCCCTTCAACGCCAGCGACCCCTCGCTGTGCTTCAAGTGCCACGAACGCGAGGTCTATTCCCCCACCGGCGACTCCCGCAAGTCGGGCTTCTACACCGGCTTCTGCTGCCGCGGCGGCCGCGACGACGGCAAGGATCAGCTCCATTGGTACCACTGGAACAAGATCCTCAGCCACGATCCCAGCCGGACACTCAAGTGCAACTGGTGCCATGCGGCAGTGCCTCATGGGTGGAAGAACAAGGCATTGCTGGTCAACCTGAATGACGTCGGCGAGGAGGCTGGCTTTCCTGGCGGAAACCGGGAGTTCCGGATGGATTCGCCCTCGCAGGCCTACAACCAGGAGCCCTACTACCTGAACGCCAAGCTCAAGGTGCGCACCTTCGCGACCAGCGGCAACTGGACTGACACCAACTGTGGCTCGAACAACTCCGCCACGACCTTCGGCACCAACGGCAACAGCACCCAGAGCGGCCGGGACTGGATGAAGGACGTGTGCAGCAATCCACCATGAGACACGGCCGCATCGTTGCTCACTTCGGTTCGCCGCGCACCACGCTCGCGGGTCTGGCGCTGCTGGCCGTGGTGGTGCTGGCGGGTTCGTCGTCCGGCGGCATGGTCTGGCCGCTGACGGCAGTCTTGGCGCTGCTGTCCCTGAACCTTTGTGCCGCCCTCGTGGTGCATCCGGCCTTCAGGCGCCAGTTGCCGCTGCTGACCGCGCACCTGGCGTTGCTGGCGCTGGTGGTGCTGGCGGCCGTCGGACGCCTCTGCGCGCTCGACGGCCGATTCGAGCTCACGCAGGGCGTGCCCTTCGACGGTCGCCTGATAGACCAGTCGCGCGGTCCGCTGCACCAGGAGCGCCTGCAGCGGCTGTCCTTCCGGCACGATGGTTTCGAGATCGACTACGCGGCGGGCCGCAAGCGAGGAGCCACCCGCAACTCAGTCACCTGGGTGGATGCCGATGGGGCCGCTCGCAGCGATGTGATCGGCGATCACCGGCCGCTGGTGCTCGAGGGGCACCGCATCTACACCAGCCCGAACAAGGGGTTCGCTCCTGTGATGCGCTGGGAGCCCCGGCAGGGCGAGCCGGTGGTCGGTGCCGTGCATCTGCCCAGCTATCCGATGCACGAGCTGCGCCAGTCGCGCGAGTGGACGCTCCCCGACGGTCGCGCGGTCTGGGTGATGCTTCAGTTCGACGAGGTGCTGATCGATCCCCAGGCTGCGGCGGCATTCCGGTTGCCGGGCGAGCATCGGCTGGTCGTGCGCGTCGGTGAGGTGCGGGCCGAGCTCGCCGCGGGTGATCGACTCGATCTCGATGGTGGAACGCTGGTCTATGACGGCCTGCGAACCTGGATGGGTTACCGCGTCTCCTACGACCCGACGCTTGCGTGGTTGCTGGCGGCCTCGCTGCTGGCGGCGTTGTCGCTCGCACTCCACTACGCGCTGAAGTTCTTCGGGCAGGCTGCAACAGCCCCCCGCAGTCTGACTGGGGTCATCGATGGCTGAAGGTCTGGCGTTGCACTCGGCACTCGCGCTCTACGCCGCAGCCTTCGGCCTGGCCTGGATGAGCCTGCGGACCGAGAGCGGCCTGCAATCGGGGTACACCGCGGCGGCCTCGTTGTTCGGTGGTGCGCTGCTGCTGCACACGCTGTCCCTGGCACTGCGCTGGCAGGCGCATGGCCACGGGCCGTTCACCACGATGCACGAGATCCTGAGCAGCAATCTCTGGAGCCTGGCGCTGGTGTTTGCGCTGGCGGGGTGGGGCGTGCGCGAGGTGCGCGCGACGCTTTGGGCCGTGTCGCCGGTGCTGCTGGTGATGGCGATCTGGATGTTGCTGGCCGACGCGCGGCCGGGTCACATGCCGCCGACCTATGCCACGCCTCTGCTCTACCTGCACACGCTGGTGGGCAAGCTGTTTCTCGGGCTGCTGCTGGTGGCCGTCGCGCTGGGTGCCGTGCCCTGGCTGAGGCGCACTCCGTGGGGCGCAAGGCGCCTGGCCCGATGGCCCGATGACCGCCGATTCGACGAACTGGCCCATCGCTTCTCTGCCTTTGCTTTCGTGTGCGAGACGTTGATGCTCATCGTGGGCGCCGTCTGGGCACAGGATGCCTGGGGCCGCTACTGGGCCTGGGATCCGCTCGAGTCCTGGGCCTTCGTGACCTGGGTGGCCTTGGCGGCCACCCTGCATGCCCGCATCGCGCTTCGCCCGACGCCGGCAGCTCACGGCCTGTGGCTGGCGCTGGTGTTCGCCATCGCCTTCCTCACGTTCTTTGGCGTGCCCTTCATTTCCACGGCACCGCACAAGGGGGCCGTGTGACCCGCGCCCGCACCGACCGCCGCCGGGCGGGCGCTCTGCTGACGCTGTTCGCGGTGTTCGCCGGCGGCTTCGCGTTCCAGTGGCCCGGGCTCGAGGCGACCCGGCAGTCCACTGAATCTGCAGCCAGCAGCCGGCCGCTGGCGAGCGCCACTGCGCAGCCCGAGCAGCGCAGTGCGGAGGTGCATCGTCGCTTCGATGACGCCGTCGCGATGCTGCAGGCCCGCGACTACAACGGCGCCGTGACGGGCTTCCAGCGCGTTCTCGAACTGGCGCCCGACCTGCCGGAGGCGCATGTCGACATGGGCTACGCACTGCTTGGGCTGGGACGGGCGAAGGAAGCCCTCGATTCTTTCGACGGCGCCACGGCGCTGCGTCCCGACCAGGCCAATGCCTACTACGGGATGGCGCTGGCCTACGAGGCGAGCGGGGATCTGGCCACAGCCACCGGAGCCATGCGCAGCTACCTGCATCTGGCTCGCAACGAGAGCGAGGCCCACCTTCGACGTGCGCGAGCCGCACTGTGGGAATGGGAAGCTCGACGCACGCCGCGTTGATCGGGTCGCGCGCAGCGGCTTGGCCGTGAACTTGCATTTCCAGTGGCATGCCGAACCTGTTCCGCCCTGAAGCGCTGCAATTGCAGCGCCGTGTTCTCGTATTCGGGAAATCATTCCTGAACGCGGGGTTCCCCAGGAGGTCGGCGTGACCGTCTTCTGGATCGCCGCCGCGCTGTTCCTGCTCGCAGCGCTGCTGTTCCTGCTGCCAGCTCTTCTTCGGCCAAAGGCCGACGGCTTCAGCGCGGGCGGTATCAACCTGGCCATCCATCGGGATCAGTTGCGTGAAGCCGAACAGGACCTGAGCACCGGACTGCTGACGCTCGACCGGTTCCAGCAGTCACGAGCCGAGATCCAGCAGCGCGTGCTCGAGGACACCGTCGCGCTGGCCGATCGGGTGATGCTCGCGAGTCCTGCGCGCAGGACCGCGATCGCGCTGGCCGTGCTGCTGCCACTGGCCAGCGTGCTCACCTATCTGCAACTCGGTGATCCGGAGGCTGCCGCGCCGTCGCTGGCGCCGATGCAGGCTCCCGCCGGTGCATCGGCTCGTCACAGCGTCAATGCCGAGCAGATCCAGAAGATGGTCACGGCACTGGCCGAGAAGCTTCGTGCCGATCCGAACAATGCCGAGGGCTGGCTGATGCTGGGACGTTCCTACACGGTGCTCGGGCGCTATCAGGACGCTGCCACCGCGTTTCGACATGCCAGCGAGCAGTTGCCCGCCGATGCAGGGGTGCTGGCCGACTGGGCCGATGTGCTGGGCATGGCGCAGGGCAAGCGGCTGGTTGGAGAGCCCGCGCGGCTGGTCCAGCGGGCGCTGGACATCGATCCGAAGAACGTCAAGGCACTGGCGCTGGCGGGCAGCGTGGCCTTCGAGTCGCGCGACTACGCAGCCGCGCGCGGCTACTGGGAACGACTGATCGCCGTCGTTCCACCCGACTCGGAGATGGCCCGTTCGGTGGGCGGCAGCATCCAGGAAGCGATGCAGCTCGAGGGATCCGGCGGGGCGGTGGCCGCGCCCGCCGTGGCCTCCGCCCGGCAGACGGTCAGTGGCAGCGTGGAGATCAGCCCCGAACTCGCCGCCCGTGTCGAGGCGGGCGACACGCTGTTCGTCTTCGCCCGCGCCGCCCAGGGGCCGCGCATGCCGCTGGCCATCGTCAGGCGCGCAGCGACGCTGCCCTACGCATTCACGCTGGATGACTCGATGGCGATGGCACCGAACATGAAGCTGTCGGGCCAGTCGCAGGTGGTGATCGGAGCGCGCATTTCCAGAAGCGGCAACGCCACGCCGCAGGCGGGAGACCTCACGGGCCAGAGCGCGGTCGTCAGCCCGGGCGCCCAGGGCCTGCGCATCGTCATCGATCAGGTTCAGCCGTGATGGGGACCTGCTGCTGACAGGCGTGTCGTAGTTGACACCGCTCGCGTGTGGCAGACGTCAGAATCGGCAGATCGCGGTCTCGCTGAGGTACGACAAATGAACAGATCCGTTGCGATGCGGCTGCCGGCAGCGGTCTTCGCTGTGCTGTGCTGCGCAGGGACAGCCTGTGCGGCGGCCGAGGACCCACCCAAGGCAGCGCTGGACGAGGCTCGCAGCGCTTCCACCGAATTGCTGACGGGTGTGCGCAGCGAACTGCTCAAGGCGATCGATTCCAGCGGTCCGCTGCGTGCCATCGTGGTGTGCAAGTACACGGTGCCCGAAATCTCGTCTGCGGTTTCCCGGAAGTACGGGGCCCGCGTCACGCGCGTGAGCCTGCGTCCCCTCAACCCGTCGCTCGGCTGGGGCGATGCCTGGGAGCAGAAGGTCCTGATGGATTTCGACGAGCGTGTCGCGAAGGGCGAAAAGCCCGAGGGCATGGAGCACTTCGAAGTGGTCAACGAGCCCGCGGGCAGGTTCCTGCGATACGTGCGCGCGTTGCCGCTGCTGCCGGTCTGCGCGAGTTGCCACGGACCCGCCGACCAGATCTCGGAACCGATACGCAGCCAGTTTGCGCACGACTATCCCCACGGGTATTCGACGGGAACTCCCGTCGGCCGCATCCGGGGCGCGGTCACCTTCAAGAAGCCGCTGTGACTACTTCGTTTCGCCCTTCAGATAGACGGCGGCGTCGGCATGGCCCAGTGCTGCCGCGCGCTCGATCCACTTGGTGGCCTCTGCCGGGTCCTGGGTGACGCCGCTGCCCGTCAGGAACAGGATGCCCAGGCTGTACTGGGCATCCGCGTTGCCCTGGCGCGCGGCCTCGAAATACCATTGCGCAGCCAGGCGATTCGGGTCGGTGCCGGCAGCCAGCGGTGCCAGCCCGTAGGCATACATGTTGCCTAAGTGGAACTGTGCTTCGGCCAGGCCCTTGCGCGCCGCTCGCTCGAACCATTGCAGAGCCAATGCATCACTTTCGCGAACACCGTGACCGTGGTAATACAACAGACCCAGCCTGGTTTGAGCGATCGGATCGCCGGCCTTGGCCAGGGGTTCGAGCAGTCGAACGGCGGTCTGATAGTCCTTCCGATTCACGGCCGCCACGGCGTCGTTCAACGGATCGGCGTATGAACAGACAATGATGGCTGAAAGACTGATGCCAACAATGGAACGCTTGAGCAGCATGACCGATCTCCTCTGGATGAGAAGCGGCTTCAATGCAATCGCTGTACCCGAAGGCCGCTTGGGCGCCGAGGGCAATCCCCCATGAACACCATCGTTGCCGATCCAGGTTCCGAGCTGCCGAAACGCAAGTCCCTCCGGGCCAAGGGCCTGGTGGCGACGCTCGTCCTGGTGGCCTACCTGCTGGGTGCCGTCGTCTACGTGTCGATGGAGAGGGCCAAGATCTACGAGAGCATGCAGGCGCTCGACCAGCTGTCGCAGCACGAGAAGGCGGTCGCCCTGACCGAATCCGCCGTGAACGGCGCGCGCATCGACGTCAACATGGCCAGCAACGCGGCGCATTCGGACCCCGGCATGCCGGAGGAGATTTCCCTCTACATGGAGTCCTGCGACAAGCTGTTCGCAGCGCTCGACGCGTTCGATCCGTCCTACACGCTGCTGCATCGAGCCATCACGCGCAGCTACGAGGCCCTGGAAGCTGCACCCGACAGGTCGAACTGGATCGACCTGCGCGAATCGCTGTCTCGCGCAACCGACGAGCTGGCCATCCGGCGTGCCAACCTGCTCGAGCAGCGCGAGGTACTCACGCTCGGATACCAGCGCCAGTACGACGCGGTGACGATCGAATCGCTGGCGCTTGCCGCGCTCGGCGTCGCCGTGTTCGGATCGATCGCGGCCTGGTTCTTTTCCCGGCTTGCACGCGACATCGGGCGACTCGAGGACCATGCCGGTCAGATCGTTCGCGGAACGCGGGGCGTGGCTCTCGATGTGGGACGCGAGGATGAACTCGGCCGCCTGATGCATGCCGTCAATCGCATGGCCGTGGATCTCGACGAGCGCGAGAAGCAGATCGAAGTCGATGCGCATCGTCGTTTCCATCAGGACAAGATGCTGGCCGTGGGCGCGCTGGCTGCCGGCATCTCGCACGAGGTCAACAATCCCCTGGCGGTGATCACCGGGGCGGCGCAGGAAATCGGCGCAATGGATGGTGCCGAGCTGCCTCAGTCCGTGACCGACAACGCGCGGTTGATCCTCGCGCAGGCCGAGCGCGCCGCGCAGGCGGCCCGGCGCCTCGCCGAGGTGGCGGCTCCGCAGGCTTCGGAGCGGGACTGGGTCGATGTCAACGCGATGGTCCGTCGCGTCGCGCAGTTGATCGGCTACGACCGCCGATACCGTCACTTCGTGTTCGACACCGACCTCGATCTGCAACTGCCCGCCATTCATGTCTCGGGCAATGCCGTGCAGCAGGTCCTGATGCAGATGCTCTCCATCGCCTGCGATGCGATGGTGGCCGGTCACGCCGAGTCGAAGACGCTGAGACTGCAGACGCTGCTCGTAGATGGTCAGATCGAGATGCAGTTGCTCTTCCCCCCGGTGCTCGATTTCGATCGCCCCGAAGTCCAGCGCGTCCTGTTGCTCAGCCGAGCCATCATCGAGCCTCTCGGCGGAAAGCTTGCGTTTGGTCAAACAGCGGGACCACTGCAACGCATTAAGCTCACCTTGGTTGCCGAAACTGGCATCGAACAAGGATGAATTCAATGCCCGAGCTGAATGTGCTGGTCGTCGACGACGAGCCGGCCATCCGGCAGGTGCTGTCGGCTGCCATCGGCAAGGCGGGCTACAGCGTCGATGCGGCAGGCTCTGCGGCTGAAGCGCTTGCCAAGCTGGAAAAGGCCTCTTTCGACGTCGTGTTGAGCGATGTCTTCATGCCGGTGACCGATGGCATCGAGTTGCTGAAGCTGGCGCGCGAACGCGGGCACGCCGCCACCTTCATCATGGTCACGGCATTCGCCTCGGTGGACTCGGCGATCGAGGCGATCAAGGCCGGCGCCTGGGACTACATCACCAAGCCGGTACGCAACGAGGAAATCCTGCACCGCCTCGAGCAGATCGACGCGCTGCGCGGCTTGCGCGAGGAGAACCGAGCCCTGCGCAGTCTGGTGATGGGCAGCGGCGAAATGGCGTTCGCGTTCACCTCGCCGGCGATGCAGGCCAACGAGCGGCTCGTCAGTCGCGTGGCACCCACCGACAGCACCGTACTGATCACCGGCGAGAGCGGAACCGGCAAGGGAGTCACCGCGCGTCGCGTGCACGAGCTCTCCTCGCGACGTGACGGACCCTTCGTCTGCGTGAATTGCGCGGCCATCCCGGAGAACCTGATCGAGAGCGAACTGTTCGGGCACACGAAGGGGGCCTTCACGGGAGCGGACCGGGTGCGCAAGGGCCTGTTCCTGCAGGCCGATCGCGGCACGATATTTCTCGACGAGATCGGTGAACTTCCGCTGTCGCTTCAGACCAAGCTGCTGCACGTCCTCGAGGCCAAGGAGGTGCGCGCGCTGGGTTCCGAGGTCAGTCGCAAGGTCGATGTCCGCATCGTGACTGCGACGAATCGAGACCTCGCGGCGATGGTGGCGGAAGGGCGATTCCGCGAGGACCTGTATTTCCGGCTTTCGGTGTTCCAGATACAGATGCCCCCGCTGCGCGAACGTCGGTCGGACATCCCCGGGCTGCTGCGGCACCTGATGGCGCAGCGCGGGGTGCCTTCCGGCAGCAGCGAGGCGCTGACGCTTGACCCCGAGGCCGAGGACCTGCTTGTCAACTACAGCTGGCCGGGCAATGTTCGCCAGCTCCAGAACGTGCTCCACCGCGCGGCCATCCTCGCTGATGGAGGATGCATCCGAGTCGCCGATCTGCCGGCCGAGGTGTCGCATGTCCTTCCCGCCGTCAACGAGCCTGCGCCCGTCGAGGGTGGCGAATGCGGGCTGCGCGAAAGGGTGAGGCGCTTCGAGCACTCGCTGATCCGCCGCGCCATCGATGAGGCGGGTGGCGATCGCCGGCTTGCCGCGCAGAGGCTCGGTATCGGCTTGTCCAGTCTCTATCGCAAGCTCGAGGAGACCGCCCCGGAGTCCGCCACGGGCTGAGTCACTGGCATGGATTTCGCAGTCCTGTGCGTCATCAGCGGATGGGCCTGGAGGTTGCGAAGTGGTCGGATCGAAGTTGCGAGCCTGGTTCGCGGTGGCACTGTCGCTGGTTTCCTGTCTCTGCCAGGCCATCCCGTCCGATGACCACGCGCGCGGTGTTCTGGCCTACCAGCGCGGGGACGTCGTCGCTGCAATGTCGGCGCTGCGAGAGCCCGCGCGGGCGGGGTACGCGCCATCGCAGGCCTTGCTCGCGTTCATCCTGGATCGATCCGACTTCAGTGAAGAGGCATTCCGGCTGTACCGGGACGCGGCGGCACAGAACGATGCCGAAGGCCACGCCGGGCTGGCCAGCCTGTACTTCGCCGGGCGAGGCGTTGCCAAAGATGAGAAGCTCGCACTCGAGCATTTCTCAAAAGCGGCTGATCTCGGTCACGCGGCATCCATCGAAACGGTTGCCAATGCGTTCCTGAAGCGGCAGATGGGCCTCGATGCCGACGGCCCCGATGGCGCGGCCGCGGTGGCTGCGCTGACGCGCGCTGCGGGGCAGGATCACGTGGCTTCGGCCGAGGCGCTGGCCCGCGCCTACCAGAGCGGTCGCTACGGGCTGGCTGCGGACCCTGCCCAGGCAGCGAACTGGCAGGCCAGAGCGGTGGCCATCCGCAAGAAGCAGGCGGCGCCCGTGGCCAAGGTGTCCAAGTGAACGCGCGATCGATCTGGCTTCCCGTGGCGCTGTCGTGGTCTGTCGTTGCCGGTGCGGCCGATGCGCTGAAGGGCGCCGACCTGTATCGCAGTCACTGCAGCCAGTGCCATGGCAATGACGGGCGCCCCGTGTTGCCGACCGCGCCCGACTTTTCTCGTCCGACGGCACTGCTGAAGTCCGACCTCACGCTGCTCGCCAGCATCCGCGCGGGCCGCGGCGGCATGCCGGCCTACCAGGGGCAGCTCAGGGACCGCGAGATCCTCGACATCGTTTCCCATCTGAGAACCCTTCGATGAGGTCGCTGCTTTGGCGTGGCCTGGCGGTCCTGGTGCTGTGCATGCCGGCGCTGGTGCTGGCACAGAAGGTCAGGGACGCGTTCGATGTCGGACAGTCCGTCTACGTGCGGGCTCTCACGGTCGAGCCCGCGACCGGGGCGCTGTGGGTCGGCACGTCGGCGGGCGTGCACGAGGTCGACCTTGGCAGCGGCAAGCTGCGCAACACGTTCACACGCAAGCATGGCTTGGCCAACGAGTACGTCTTCGCCGTCGGCCTCGACCTGCAGGGCAACAAGTGGTTCGGCACCAACGCGGGTGGTGTTTCCCGCTACAAGAACGGAAAGTGGAAGACGTTCTTCCCGATGCACGGCCTCGCGGACTACTGGGTCTATTCGTTCGCCCAGCAGCGCGGCGGGGACTTCTGGATCGGTACCTGGGCGGGGGTCAACCGGGTCGATGCGAAGACGGGCAAGTTCTCCACCTACGTGAAGGAACTCGTCAACGAGTGGGTCTACGGCATCGCCGTCGACGCGCAGGACCGGGTCTGGTTCGGCACCGAAGGCGGGGTGTCGATGTACGACGGCAAGCGCTGGCGTTCGTGGACGCACAAGGACGGCCTGGGCGCACCGAACAGTGACGATCTGCCTTTCTCCACCAACACCGGGCTTGGAACCCGATCACGGCACGACCTGTCGGTCAGCGCGGAAGGGCCGGCGACCTACAACCCCAACTACGTCTTCTCGATCCTGTCTGCAGCCGACGGCACCGTGTGGGCGGGAACCTGGGGCGCCGGCGTCTCGCGCTGGGACGGGCGCGCCTGGACGAACCTGACCACGAAGGACGGACTGGCTGGCAACATCGTCTACAGCGTCGCACAAGGTGCCGACGGTGTGTACTGGTTCGGCACCAACAACGGCGTCTCGCGCTACGACGGCAAGGCGTTCAAGAACATCGGTGTGGCCGAGGGCCTGCTTGAAAGAAATGTCTACGCACTGGCCGTCGCACCTGACGGCGACGTATGGGTCGGCACCCGTCGGGGTGTGGCTCGCATCTCGCGTTGAGATCGGGTGCAAACAGCAACCAGAGGAAGTCTGATGGCCATCAACGCGCGGATCGTGGGCATTGCCCTCATCGCCCTCGGAGCGGCACTGGCCGGGGCTTACCAGCTGGGACGCGGCAACGCGGCTGCCAACGCGGCGGCTCTGCCGGACTCTGCCTCCACGGTGGCGGCCCCGGCACCGACAGCGGCCTCTCCGGTCCCTGGCGATGCGGTCCAGCCGCCCGGCCATCCGCACGATCCCGCCGGGCTGCAGCGTGAAGGCAAGGTGACCGGCGCGGACCCGGCGCAGAAATTCACCCACTTCCGCGTCGGCAACAAGAACGTCAAGCGCATCTACGTGGACGGTGACACGGTGTGGGTCGGAACCTCCGGCGGTGCCGTTCGCTACGACACCCTGACCGACGACTACAAGCTGTTCGACATCAAGAGCGGCTTGCTGTCCAACGGGGTATTCCACGTGGGCAAGATGGGGGAGCGCGTGGTCGTCGGCACCTATGGCGGCGGCATGTCCCTGCTCGATCCGAAGACGCAGACCTGGGAAACATTCAACATCCCGGAGGGGTTGGGCGATGCCTTCGTCTACGACGTGCTGACCACGAAGAATGGCGATGTCTGGGTGGCCACCTGGTCTGGTGTGAACCGCATTCGAGGAGGCGCGCTGAAGGATCGGTCGAAGTGGGAACTGCACACGGTCCAGAGCACGCAGGGCGGCCTGCCGAATGACTGGGTCTACGGTCTGGCGGAAGGCAGGAACGGGGATGTCTGGCTTGCCACCGAGGGGGGGCTGGCCCACTACACGGAAGGTCGCTGGGAGAACTGGAACCATGAAAAGGGCCTGGGCGCGTCCTACGAAATGGTCAAGAACGACATCCAGTACAAGAACGATCCGTCCAAGGTTTCGCAGCACCATGCAAAGCAGAAACAGGAGATGGGACTCTCCAACATCGATGTGGCCTACAACCCGAACTACATCGTTTCGCTGGCGGTCGACGTCCAGGGCGTGGTCTGGGCCGGAACCTGGGGCGGCGGGCTTTCGCGCTTCGACGGAAAGACATGGAAGCAGTTCACGGTGGCGGACGGGCTGCCCGGAAATCACGTTTTCATGCTGCACATCGATCCCAAGGGGCAGATGTGGGTCGGCACGAACAACGGACTGGCGAAAATGAAGGATGGAAAGTTCGAAGTGCTGACCACGAAGGACGGGCTGTTCGGCAACGCGGTCTTCTCGATGGCCACCACCCGCGACGGCACGCTGTGGATCGGGAGTTTCGGTGGCGTTGCCAGGATCAAGCCTTCCTGACGCGGCAACAGGGATGTCATGGACCGTTCGACGAATCACTCTCTGCTGCACACGCTGAAGCCCCACAACTCCGGTGCCCTGCTCACGCTGCTGCTGAAGATCGCCGACGACGCGGTGATCGTTGCCGATGCCGACCAGCAGGTGGTCCTCTTCAACGAAGGAGCCGAGCGCATCTTCGGCTACCCCGCACAGGCTGTACTCGGACAGGCCATCTCGATGCTGCTGCCCGAGGCGGCGCGTGCCGCGCACGTCGACCATCTGCGCAAGTTCGCGCTATCACCGCGTGCCGCACGCCGGATGGGTGAACGGCGCGACATCAGTGCGAGACGCTCCGACGGGAGCCTCTTCGATGCCGAGGCGTCGATCTCGCACGTGGAACTCGACGGCGAAACCTACTTCACCGCGATCCTCAGGGATGTGAGTGAAGCACGAGACGCCGAGCGAGCGCTGATGCGCAGCGAGGCACGCTTCCGCGGTCTGGCTGCCGCAGCCCCGACCGGCATATTCCAGACAGACATCGACGGCAACTGCTGCTACGTCAACGATCGCTGGTGCGAGATTGCCGGCATGACGGCGGCCGAATCGCTCGGTCGCGGCTGGTTGAGGGCGCTGCATCCCGCCGACCGCGCGCGGGTGCAGCTGGAGTGGACCGCCGCCGTGAACGAGAAGCGCGCGTTCCATCTGAGCTACCGATTCCTGCGGCCGGATGGAAGCGAGGTCTGGGTCGTCGGCGACGCGGTGGGCAGCCACGAATCCAGCGGCATGCCCGGTGGACACATCGGCACCGTGACCGACGTGACCGAGAGCCACCATCAGGCGCTGGCGCTCGAGCGCGCGAAGTCGGAAGCCGAAGCCGCAGCGCGCGCCAAGAGCCTGTTCCTGGCCAACATGAGCCACGAGATCCGCACGCCGCTGAACGCCGTGGTCGGCATGACCACGCTGCTGCTCGATACGGCGATGACCGACGACCAGCGCGACTTTGCGCGAACCATCCGCGCCAGCGGGGATTCGCTGCTGGAGATCATCAACGACATCCTCGACTACTCCAAGGCGGACGTCGGCAAGCTCGAGATCGAGCAGCGTCCGTTCGACCTGCGGCGCTGTGTCGAGGAGTCGCTCGATCTGGTGACGCCGCGCGCGCTCGAGAAGGACCTGAACCTGGCCTACCTGATCGAGGAAGGCACGCCCGAGGCCCTGGTGGGCGACGCCACCCGGGTGCGCCAGATCGTCGTGAACCTGCTGTCCAACGCAGTCAAGTTCACTCACCAGGGTGAGGTGTTCGTGTTCGTGGACAGCGAGCGGGTCGATGAAGAGACGCACCGCATCCATTTCGCCGTCAGGGACACCGGCATCGGCATTTCTGCCGAACACCTGCCGCGTCTTTTCCAGTCGTTCACCCAGATCGATGCCTCGACCACGCGCAAGTACGGAGGCACCGGCCTCGGCCTGGCGATCAGCCGGCGACTGGCCGAGCTGATGGGTGGCAATGTGTATGCCGAAAGCGAACCGGGGCAGGGCTCGGTCTTCCACGCCACGGTGCTGGTGAGGGAAGCCGCGTTTGCGGAACCAGCCGAATTCCTGCTGCGCAATCCGCCAGCCCTCGTGGGCAAGCGCATCCTCATCGTCGATGACAACCAGACCAATCGCCGCATCCTGACGAAGATGGTGCTGCTGTGGGGGATGGTTCCATCGACGCTGCCTTCGGCGCTGGAGGCCATGGATCGGGTGCGCCATGGCGAGGCCTTCGACGTGGCCGTCATCGACATGAGCATGCCCGATGTCGACGGTCTGGACCTGGCATGCGAGATCCGCAAGCGGCGCAGCGCACAGGAACTCCCGATCGTCATGCTGACTTCGCTCGGCCAGCGGCAACTGGGGCAGAACGCCGAGCTGGCGGCCTGCCACTGCAAGCCGATCAAGGCCAGCCTGCTTTTCCAGACGCTTGTCGAGGTGATCGCAGGCACGGCTGCTCCCCAGGACCCGATCAGGCCGCAGGCGCGTGCCGAGCCGACCGTTCCACTGCGCATCCTGGTCGCCGAGGATCACCCGATCAACCAGCGAGTCACCCAGCGGCTGCTCCGGCATCTCGGGCACGAATCGGATCTGGCCGCCGACGGTCGCAAGGCCATCGAGGCCGTCGCTCAGCGCGTCTACGACCTGGTGCTGATGGACATACAGATGCCTGAACTGGACGGGCTCGAGGCTGCGCGTGCCATCGTCGGAGCGCGCGGCACGGCCGGCCTGCCACGCATCGTCGCGATGACAGCCAACGCCATGCCCGGCGATCGCGAGTCCTACCTTGCCGCGGGCATGGACGGCTACCTTGCCAAGCCGATCGAGCTGACCGACCTCGCGGCGGTCGTCTCGCAAGCGGCCGTGCGCGCACAGGCCCGACACCACGACGGCACCTTCGATTCGGTGCTGGACCACGCCAGGCTGGAACATCTGCGCTCGATGCAGGACGAGAACCAGCCCAGCCTCGTGCGCGACCTGATCGACATGTTCCTGACCGATTCGTCGCATCAGGTCCAGCAACTGAACCGAGCCCACGCCGCTGCCGACGCCCACCTGATGCGTGGACTGTCGCATCGCCTTCTTTCCGCGACGCAGAACCTGGGGGCCTCCCGGCTGTCGCGCCTGTGCATCGAACTCGAGCGCCTGGCGAAGCTCGGCCAGACCGACGCGGCTGGTGCGTTGCTGGCCGATCTGGAACGCGAGCGCAGCCTGGCGCACGAGGCGCTGGTGGCCGTGCGCCTGCGCTACTGAGTGCAGCGCTGCATGACCGCTTCCGGCAGCATCGGTTGCCACGCGCGGGCTCTGCTGTCCGCTGCCCTGGCGCTGTGCCTTCTCGAAGCCGATGGTCCTGCATGGTGTGCACCGTGTCACGCAGGCTTCGCCGCGATGGGCTCAGGGTGCCCGGGTTGAGGCCGATATGGAGGGATGCGTCGCGTCCTGTCGATTCTTCTCGTGCTTGCCGCAGCAGCTCCGTTCCCGGCCCTGGCCGCTGCGACGGTCTGGCTGTGCGGTCTTTCCGAAGACCTGGTTCGCCTGGTCTGCATCGCGGACACCGGTCCGCAGTCGCCCGAAGCGGCGCCCGAGGCGGCTGCCACCGTCAACGGAGTCCAGTTTCCGCTCGACCCGCGCCGCACCTACGTGGTCGACCTGTGGAGCCCGCCGACCGAAGTCGCCTTCGTCGAGCAGCTTGCGCGCGCCACCATCTGCTATCGCAGCCCCGGGTGCGAGGTACTCCTGGTCAGCCCGTTGCCGGCGCCTGCCGCGTCGGATGGGCGACAGAGGCGCAGCCGCTAGCGAACTGCTGCACCGCGCCGCAGCGCCCGGTTTAGCGTGATTGATCCCATGCTGATGCGTTCGGCCCTTCAGGGCGCACCGCGACCCGGATTTCTGGGAACGCCCGCTGACCCGGCCACAGGCCGCCGCAGCGCCGTGGCGGCCTGCGCACTGTGGGTGTCGCTTAATCTGTGTCCGCTCCTCGCAGCAGGCCAGCCCGCTGCCGCGCCGCCGGGCGAAGTCCAGGCAGGGCAGGTGCTTCCCGAAGCACTGCTGCCGGGTCTCAACGGACCATCCCGCAAGCTGTCCGGCTACCGGGGTCGGCCGCTGATCATCAACGTCTGGGCCAGCTGGTGCGGCCCGTGCCGGCAGGAGATGGCGTCGCTGGAGAGGCTCGCCTGGCAGCCGAACGATCCGTCGTTCGCGGTGATCGGCATCTCGACAGACGACGATCCGGACAGCGCCAGACGGCTGCTGCAGGCAACCAATGCGACCCTCAGCCATTTCATCGACGACAGGCTGCGACTGGAGCACATGCTGGGCGCATCGCGCCTGCCGCTCACCGTGCTGGTCGACGCGCAGGGGCGCGTGGTCGCCAAGGTCTACGGCGCTAAGCAATGGGATGGTCCCGAGGCGCGGCGCTTGATCGACCAGGCGTTCGGAAATCGCCCGAGCCCAGCCAGGCGGTAGCTGACCGGTGCACCGCCAGTCCGGCGAGGTCAAGCCCGCGGGGGGGGGGCAGGTTCGACCGCTGGCCGCCGGGTTCTAATCTCCCCCGGAGACAGGTTCCCGGCCATCGCTGGCGATGGACTGTTCAACGGGTCGACCGGCTGGGAAAGTACCTGGCGACTCACAACAAGAAGGAAAAGAAATGAGAGTGACGCAGGGAAGCAGGAAGCTGCTGATGGCGGCCGTCGTGGCGGCTGGTTCGCTGAACGCGCAGGCGGGCGCCCGGTACGACTTCGGCGAAGACCGCAACGTGACCTTCGGCATCGGCACCCGCTACAGCTACACCCATGCAGAGCGCCCGGATTCCGCAGGAGGCGGTCATGTCAACGACCCCAACCTGGACAGCGCACGCCTGTTCTTCGGCGCGTCTCTGAGCAAGAACATCAAGGCCACGTTCAACACCGAGTGGGACGGTGTCGAGAACCGGGTGCGCGTGCTGGATATCTACGCCCAGTTCGAGTTCCTGCCCGAGATCAATGTCTGGGCAGGGCGTCTGGTGTCGCCCAGCGACCGTCACAACATGGCCGGGCCGTACTACTCGATGGGTGGTGGCTACTGGCCCTGCGTCGCCTCACGCTACGGCTGCAACGGCGGCATCTTCCGCGCCCGTGACGACGGCTTCGTGGTCTGGGGCAACGTCGCCGACAGCCGGCTGGGCTACTCGATCGGCGCCTTCGACGGCCGCACCTTCGGCATCGGCGCGCTGGACGAATCGCAGGCCCGCGGCGCCGGCGTCAAGTCGTCCGGCTCGCTGATGTACGCCGGGCGGCTGCAGTACGACTTCTGGGAGAAGGAGACCGGCTACTTCAGCGCGGCCAATCACCTGGGCAAGCAGGACATCCTGGCGATCGGCGTGGCCGGTCGCTATCAGAAGAAGGGTGTGCTGACCACCGGGGGCCGTGGCGACTACTGGTCCTACAACGTCGACTTCCTGTTCGAGAAGAGCATCAAGGGCTCGGGCGGAGTCGCGGTCGAAGCCGCCTACTACGACTACGACACCGACGACGTGGTTCGGGCCGAACAAGGCAAGGCGTACTCGGCCGGTGTGTCGTACATCTTCGAGCAGCCCGTGGGCTGGGGCCAGTTGCAACCCTTCACGCACTGGCAGAAATTCAACCCCGACTCGAACACCGACACCCGGCAGATCGACGTCGGCGTCAATTACGTGATCGACGGCTTCAATGCGCAGCTGACGGCGATGTACACCAACACCAAGGTCACGAGCAGCAAGAGCCTGGACAAGTTCGTGCTGGCTTTGCAGTTGCAGTACTGAGTCACATCCGGGTCCATGCATCCAATCACTCGAGATCAGCGCTCTTGCCAACACCGAGGCATTCGGGGTTTTGGATGCCTTCGCGCACAGCTGCTGTTCCTGCTGCCGAGGGCGTGGGGTGACTGGCGCAGCGAAGTAAAGGAGGAGGGCCTGTCTTTTCAGGCCCGGGGGAGCAAGCCCGGACACAAACAGTCCTGAGGACTGTTTGTGCCTGGCGAGCGCCTGGGGCTCTGCCCCCAGGCATGAGCGGAGCCGGTCACCGCATGCCCTCGACAGCGCTGCGCGAAAGCTCGCATGCGGACGGCCGTCGAACACGAACCGCCGGCTGATAGATCCCTCAACCGAACACGATCGTCCTGTGCCCGTTGATCAGGATGCGGTCCTCGAGGTGGTTGCGCAGGCCGCGCGCGAGCACGGCCTTTTCCACGTCCTTGCCGCAGCGCACCAGGTCCTCGACCGCGTCGCTGTGGTCGATGCGCATCACGTCCTGCTCGATGATCGGGCCCTCGTCCAGGTCCTCGGTCACGTAGTGGCAGGTGGCGCCGATCAGCTTGACACCGCGGTCCCAGGCCTGGTGATACGGCTTCGCGCCGGCGAAGCTCGGCAGGAAGCTGTGGTGGATGTTGATGATCTGTCCCGGGTACTTGCGGCACAGCGACGGCGGCAGGATCTGCATGTAGCGCGCCAGCACCATCGTGTCGGCGCCTGACGACTCGAACAGTGCCTCCAGTTTCGCGAAGGCCTCGGGCTTGTTCTCCTTCGTCACCGGGATGTGGTGGAACGGCAGCCCGTGCCACTCGACCAGGCCGCGGAACACCTCGTGGTTGGACGCGACTCCGACGATGTCGACGTCGAGCTCCTGGCTCTTCCAGCGCGCCAGCAGGTCGTACAGGCAGTGCTCCTGGGTCGACACGAGCATCAGCACGCGGCGGCGCACCGCGCTGTCGCTGATGCGCCAGTCCATGCCGAACTCGGTGGCCACGACCTGGAAGCGCCGCTTCAGCTCGGCGTGATCGAAGGGCAGCGAGTCGGCACGCACCTCGACGCGCATGAAATAGCGCGCCGAGTCGGCATCGGCGTGCTGGCTCGAACTGAGGATCCAGCCGCCGTGCTCGGCGAAGAAGCCGGTCACGCGGGCAACGATGCCGACGCGGTCGGGGCAGGAAAAGGTCAGGGTGTAGTGGTGGGTGCGGTTCATGGGGCCTCGCGGGGTCAGTTCTGGGCAGACACCCGCGATTGTCCCGTTTCGCCGGCACTTGGCTTGCATACGGGTTGCTTCGACCGAGCCGCGCAGCCTGCCCTGCGGCCCCCGTTCATGACGACCCGACCCGAGAACTGCCCATGAACCACCGTCCGATCCGCTCGATCCTCATCGCCAACCGCTCGGAGATCGCGATCCGCGTGATGCGCGCCGCCTCCGAGATGCGAATCCGCACCGTGGCGATCTACTCGCAGCAGGATCGCCAGGCGCTGCACCGCTTCAAGGCTGACGAGAGCTACCTGGTGGGCGAGGGCAAGAAGCCGCTGGCGGCCTACCTGGACGGCGAGGACATCCTGCGCATCGCGCGCAGCGCCGGCGCCGACGCCATCCACCCGGGCTACGGATTCCTGTCCGAGAACCCCGAATTCGCCGATGCGGTGATCGCCGCCGGCATCCGCTGGATCGGCCCGTCGCCCGACGTGATGCGCACGCTGGGCAACAAGGTCGCGGCGCGTCACGCGGCGGTGGCCGCCGGCGTCGCGGTGATGCCGGCCACGCCGCCGCTGCCGCTGGACGTGGCCGAATGCGCCAGGCTGGCCGCCGGCATCGGCTACCCGGTGATGCTGAAGGCCAGCTGGGGCGGTGGCGGGCGGGGCATGCGGGTGATCGAGAACGAGGGCGAACTGGCTGGCTCGCTGGAAGCGTCGCGCCGGGAAGCGCTGGCCGCCTTCGGCAACGACGAGGTGTATTTCGAGAAGCTGATCCGCCGTGCCCGCCACGTCGAGGTGCAGATCCTCGGCGACCAGCACGGCAACCTGGTGCACCTTCACGAGCGCGACTGCACCGTTCAGAGGCGCAACCAGAAGGTGGTCGAGCGCGCTCCTGCACCGTATCTGGACGCCGCCGGGCGCGCCGCGCTCTGCGACAGTGCGTTGCGGTTGATGCGCTCGGTCGGCTACACCCACGCCGGCACGGTCGAGTTCCTGATGGATGCCGACGACGGCAGGTGCTACTTCATCGAGGTCAACCCGCGCATCCAGGTCGAGCACACGGTGACCGAGATGATCACCGGCGTCGACATCGTCAAGGCGCAGATCCGCATCACCGAGGGGGGGCACATCGGTGTCACTGAAGGCGACCAAGTCGGGTCCCCTGAGGGCTCGCCCGAAGAAGCGAGCGGCCTGCATCCCACCGGCGTGCCGCCGCAGGACAAGATCCCTCTGAACGGCCACGCGCTGCAGTGCCGAGTCACCACCGAGGACCCGGAGAACGGCTTCCTGCCCGACTACGGGCGGCTCGCCGCCTACCGCAGCGCGGCCGGCTTCGGCATCCGGCTCGACGCCGGCACGGCCTACGGCGGCGCGGTGATCACGCCCTATTACGACTCGCTGCTGGTCAAGGTGACCGCCTGGGCGCCGACCGCGCGCGAGACCATCCAGCGCATGGACCGCGCGCTGCGGGAGTTCCGCATACGCGGCGTGTCGACCAACCTGCAGTTTCTCGAGAACCTGATCAACCACCCGACGTTCGGCAACGACGTCAACGGTGAGCTGACGACCCGCTTCATCGAGAACACGCCCGAACTGCTGGCCTTCGCCGCGCGGCGCGACCGGGCCAGCAAGCTGCTGCGCTTCCTGGGCGAGGTGGCGGTCAACGGCAACCCCGAAGTGCAGGGCCGCACGTTGCCCGCGCTGCCGCTGCCCAAGCCGGTGCTGCCGAAGGTCGACCTCGAATCGCCGATCCCCGACGGCACCCGCCAGCGGCTGCAGGCCCTCGGGCCGGCCGGCTTCGCGCAGTGGATGCTGGCGCACAAGCCCGCGCTGATCACCGACACGACGATGCGGGATGCACACCAGTCGCTGCTGGCCACCCGCATGCGTACCGCCGACATGTTGCCGATCGCGCCGTATTACGCCCGGGAGCTGTCCGGCCTGTTCTCGCTCGAATGCTGGGGCGGCGCCACCTTCGACGTGGCGCTGCGTTTCCTCAAGGAAGACCCATGGCAGCGGCTCGCCCTGCTGCGCCAGGCCATTCCCAACGTGCTGTTCCAGATGCTGCTGCGCGGCTCCAACGCGGTCGGCTACACCAACTACGCCGACAACGTGGTGCGCCACTTCGTCAAGCAGGCGGCGACGAACGGCGTCGACGTGTTCCGCGTGTTCGACTCGCTGAACTGGGTCGAGAACATGCGCGTGGCGATCGATGCGGTGATCGAGTACGGCGGCCTGTGCGAGGGCGCCATCTGCTACACCGGCGACCTCTACGACAGTGCGCGCGGCAAGTACGACCTGGCCTATTACCTCGGCATCGCGCGCGAACTGCAGAAGGCCGGCGTGCACCTGCTGGCGATCAAGGACATGGCCGGCATCTGCCGACCGCGCGCGGTGGCCGCGCTCGTCAAGGCGCTGAAGGCCGAGACCGGGCTGCCGGTGCACTTCCACACCCACGACACCAGCGGCGCGTCGGCTGCGTCGGTGCTGGCGGCCATCGAGGCCGGCTGCGATGCGGTCGATGGCGCGCTCGACGCGATGAGCGGGCTGACCTCGCAGCCCAACCTGTCGTCGATCGCCGCGGCACTGGCCGGCACCGAACGTGACCCGGGCCTGCCGCAGGACGCGCTGCACGCCGCGTCGATGTACTGGGAGGGCGTGCGGCGTTTCTACTCGCCGTTCGAGTCCGAGATCCGCTCGGGCACGGCCGACGTCTACCGCCACGAGATGCCCGGCGGCCAGTACACCAACCTGCGCGAGCAGGCACGCTCGCTCGGCATCGCGCACCGCTGGACCGAGGTGTCGCAGACCTACGCCGATGTGAACCGGCTGTTCGGCGATATCGTCAAGGTCACGCCCACCTCCAAGGTGGTCGGCGACATGGCGCTGATGATGGTCGCCAGCGACCTGACGCCTGCGGACGTGATGGACCCGGCGCGCGAGGTCGCCTTCCCCGAATCGGTGGTGTCGCTGTTCAAGGGCGAGCTGGGCTTTCCGCCCGACGGTTTCCCGGCTGCTCTGAGCCGCAAGGTGCTGAAGCTGGGCGAAGGCGATCAGCCACCCGTGCCTTACCGCCCCGGCGATCGGCTGTCGCCGGTCGATCTGGAGGCCGTGCGCGCCCGGGCCGAAGCCGAGTGCGAACTGCCGATGGACGACAGCCAGCTGGCCTCGTACCTGATGTACCCGAAGGTGATGCGCGACTACTGCGAGCACACCCGGCTCAACGGTGACACCTCGATGCTGCCGACGCCGGTGTTCTTCTACGGTGCGCAGCCGCAGCAGGAGCTGGCCATCGAGATCGATCCCGGCAAGACGCTGCTGGTGGCGCTGCAATCGATCTCGCCCGATGGCGATGTCGCGCAGAAGGTGCAGTTCGAGCTGAACGGGCAGTCGCGCACCGTGCGCGTGCTGCGACCCGACGCCGGCGATGCCGCCAAGGGTCGGCCGGTCGCCGACCCCACCAACCCGCTCCATGTGGCCGCGCCGATGCCTGGCGCGATCGTCAGCGTCGCCGTCAAGCCGGGCCAGCGAGTCTCGGCCGGCAGCACGCTGCTGGCACTCGAAGCGATGAAGATGGAAACCCACGTCGCTGCCGAGCGCGACGCCGAGGTCGAGGCGGTGCTGGTCGTGCCGGGCGACCGGGTGCAGGCGAAGGACCTGCTGATCCTGTTGAAGGCGGTGAGCTGATCGGTCGCGGTGCGGTGGATCAGATCCTGGTGCGCCGAGTCCAGAGGGTGTCGGCCAAGGCGATGAGCAGCATGGATGCGCCGACCAGCGGAAAGACGATTCCACCGACCGCCAGCATCGCCAGCACATGCCACGACTTGCGGGTGTCGGCTGGCTGAGGCGGCACGCCCAGGCTTCCCGACGGACGGCGCTTCCACCACATCACGGTCGCTGACACGCACAGCAACACGATGGCAGCGCACGCGAAGACCATCAGCCATCGGTTGACCTCTCCGTACTGTTGCCCCAGATGCACGTTGATACTCCACTCCAGCGACCGGCCGAGCGGCCCGTAGTCGGCGTAGCTCATGTCGATCAGCGGTTTGCCCGTGTACTGATCGAGATGGATCACACGTTGGCGCGTCAGATCGCTCGGATAGACAGAGGCGCTGTATGCGCCGGTGGCTCCGGCCGGGGGGGTGACGGCATACCCCGGGGAAATGCCCAGCGCTTCGAAGCGGGTGATCGCCTCGTTGAGGCTGATCGGGGTGTGCGCACTCAATGCCGATTGCGGCACCCGGGCCTGCTGCAGCGACCAGGCCGCAGGTGCCGAATGCGCCAGGTGTTCGTCGGACATCGGCACGGCGACGCGCACGCCTGCGGGATAGCCGAAGTTGTGACCGTTGGCCCACTCGTTCACCTTTGAACCCCACAGCACCGACCAGGGCATGCCGGTGACCGCCAGGAACACGATGAACGCGGCGGCGATGCTGCCGGTGATCGCATGCAGGTCGCGCCAGAACACCCTTTGCTGCACCGATCCGCGCACGGTGCTCACGCCACCGGCCTGTCCCCGGGGCCACCACAGGTACAGGCCGGTGGCCACCAGCAGGATGCACCACCCTCCGGCAATCTCGACGAGGCCGCTCGCCACCGGCCCGAAGTACTTCAGGCTGTGCAGCTTGCGCACCGTCCACATCAGCGTGCCGCGATCGGGCAGGACCCCAGTCACTCGAGCGCGATAGGGGTCGACGTAGACGGCGATCTTCTCGCCTGTCGGCGCCAGTATGTCCACCTCCGCCGCTGCAGAGGCTGTCGCCGGAGGCACGTACCTGAACACCTGTCCACCCTGCGACGCGACTGCGGTGTCGACAGATGCCTGATGGGTCCTCGGTGATGCGCCCGCCGATTCCACGCGCTGGATGTCGCGATGCCACCAGGCATCGATCTCGTGGTGGAACAGGTAGAGCGCACCGGTACCTGCCAGC
>ENA-UOWO01000565-UOWO01000565.1-activated-sludge-metagenome-genome-assembly--contig:-NODE-565-length-53324-cov-6.318271_pt1 | contig 53324 bp, 45 predicted proteins | sample MGYA00238148_ERZ761564 | MGnify/ENA primary metagenome ERZ761564 (study PRJEB28885, sample SAMN05720194) | activated sludge metagenome | isolation source: Anaerobic digester | place: USA...
AAATAAAAATACAATTGTGAATCGAAAAGATATTTTGATGCGCATCTGGGGAGATGATTCCTTTTTTAATTCACGCAACCTTGATGTGTACATCACTAAACTTCGCGATTATTTTAAAGAGGATGCATCTCTTGAAATTATTACCATTAAAGGTATTGGCTATCATTTTTCGGTGAGCCAATAATACCTATTGAAAGTTTCCTTCTTTGAAGAAGCTTTATGCAAAAAAATAGCCCTCGAAATTCGAGGGCTATTTTTAAATTATGTGAACAATAGATTATTTCTTGTTATCATTTACTTCTTCATACTCAACATCCGAAACATTGTTGCTGTCCGAAGAACCTCCAGCATTACCTGTATTGTCATTTGGTGCTGCGCCTCCCGTTGCACCAGTTGCCTGATACATTTCAGAGGCAGCTCCTTGCCATGCATTGTTTAATGCCTCCATGGCGCTATCAATACCGGACGCATCTTGCGCTTTATGAGCAGCTTTCAACTTTTCATACGCACTGTTGATTGCATTTTTGTTTCCTTCAGAAAGCTTATCACCATACTCCTTCAATTGTTTTTCAGTTTGGAAAATCAATGAATCAGCCTGATTGATTTTTTCAACGCGTTCTTTTTCTCTCTTATCCGAATCGGCATTGGCCTGCGCTTCTTGCTTCATCTTTTGAATTTCTGCATCAGTTAATCCAGACGATGCTTCAATTCTGATCTTCTGCTCTTTGCCAGTTCCTTTATCTTTTGCGGATACGTGAAGAATACCGTTCGCGTCAATATCGAATGTTACTTCAACTTGCGGCACACCACGTTGTGCTGGTGGTATTCCATCCAAATGGAATCGGCCAATGGTACGGTTATCTTTCGCCATCTGACGCTCACCTTGCAACACATGTATTTCTACGGAAGGCTGATTGTCTGAAGCCGTTGAAAACACTTCTGATTTCTTAGATGGAATTGTTGTGTTGGATTCAATCAATCTTGTAAACACACCACCAAGCGTTTCGATACCTAATGAAAGAGGTGTTACATCTAATAAGAGAACATCTTTTACTTCACCGGTTAATACACCTCCTTGAATTGCTGCACCAATGGCAACCACTTCATCCGGGTTAACACCTTTCGATGGTTTCTTGCCAAAGAATTTTTCTACCTCCTCTACGATGCGTGGAATACGGGTTGAACCTCCAACCAAAATAATCTCATCTATTTGTGAAACAGAGAAACCAGAATCTTCAACAGCCTTGCGACATGGCTCAAGTGTTCTGCGCACTAAATCGTCAACAAGTTGCTCAAACTTCGCACGAGTCAATTTCTTCACTAAGTGTTTCGGCACACCATCCACTGATGTTACATAAGGTAAGTTTACTTCTGTTTCAGTAGAGCTTGATAATTCAATCTTTGCTTTTTCAGAAGCTTCCTTCAAGCGTTGAAGCGCCATTGGGTCTTTACGCAAATCAATACCTTCATCGGATTTAAATTCGTCAGCCAACCAATTCATGATGCGCAAATCGAAATCATCACCACCTAAGTGTACATCACCGTTGGTTGATTTTACTTCGAATACACCATCCCCTAATTCAAGAACAGAAATATCGAATGTACCACCACCCAAGTCATACACCGCGATTTTCATGTCTGCGTTTTTCTTATCCAAACCGTATGCTAATGCAGCAGCTGTTGGCTCGTTGATAATACGCTTTACATCAAGACCCGCAATTTGTCCGGCTTCTTTTGTTGCCTGACGTTCTGCATCGTTGAAATAAGCAGGCACTGTGATAACCGCTTCGGTTACAGTAGTACCTAAATAATCTTCAGCTGTGCTCTTCATTTTCTGAAGAATCATCGCTGAAATTTCCTGAGGTGTATACATGCGATCGCCAATGCGAACACGTACGGTATTATTGCTACCGGCTTCAGCCTGGTAGGATACCATTTTCTTTTCGCCTGTTACTTCATCAAACTTCTTACCCATGAAGCGCTTGATTGAAGAAACTGTGTTGATTGGATTAGTAATAGCCTGACGTTTTGCAGGATCTCCTACTTTACGTTCACCTTTTCCATTATCCAAAAAGCCAACGATTGAAGGTGTTGTTCTTCTACCTTCGCTATTTGCAATTACCACTGGCTCGTTGCCTTCCATTACGGCTACACACGAGTTGGTAGTTCCTAAGTCTATTCCGATTATTTTTCCCATAATATTTTTAGTGTTTATGTTTCCTGGTTTAGTAAGCAGATTGCCCTCTTCAATGGTTATGCCAAGAGGTTTTTGATGGATTAAAATGCCACAATGTCAGTTTTTGACAGTAGACTATATGGCTTTATGCAGCCAAAAAAGGAATAATCTGATTTTTATTTCTCCTCCTGTAGAAGAGCCTCGTAAAGTATTTGGGCATCTTTGAATCCCCAATCTGAAAGCTGTTTATACATGGACAATGCTTTTCTGGATTTTCCCATCTCATTGTAAACTTTGGCTAGTGCATATCGCGCTTCCATGTTATCAAAATTTGTTTTTATGCACTTATTAAAGAGCACAATCGCTTTTTCAGGATTGTGATACTTATACTGTTCAATTAAGCCCTTATAATAGTAGAGTTTGGCATAGAGTACTTGTAATTGCTCCTCGGTTGTCAAAGACATTACTTTCGCAATTCTAAGTTCTGCATCGTTCCAGTTTTTCTGAGCGATATATATTTCAAGTGCCTTTACGTGAGACCAACAGAATTGAGGCAACTGGTTCGTCAACCTATCACATAACAGCAATGCATATGATGTATCTTTTGCCAGTAGATATTTTGAAACTACATCATTATAAATAGCCCAGTTTGTTTCAGCACGTTTTAGGAGCCGTTCTGAATCTTCCTTTGCTTCTTCACTTTTATTAAGCATGATGTAGCAATCAAACCTTGTTTCGATAGCCTTCCAGTCAGTTGTGTCCGCTCCAATTGCCTGACTTAAATCGGCTATAGCAGGTTCATAATAACCTTGTTCAAAGCGTATGATCCCGCGAAACCTATGACATACAGGAGAGGCTGGCTGGAGTCTGAACATTTCATCTAGATCTGAATTTGCATTCTTATAGTCATAAATTTTAAAATGATAGACGCATTTTTTAGCGTGCACTTCGAAAATATCATTATCATATTGAAGAGCACGATCATAATATTTTAAAGCTTGAGGATGATTATTTAAGTATTCATGCACAATTGCTTCGAGATAATAAATCGTGGACGCTTTCTCGATTCCTTCTGCCCTCTTCAGACAATCCAAGGCTTCATTTTCCTTACCTGCTATTAAAAGACAGAAGCCCTTTTTAAGAGAAGCGAATGCATCATCCTTAAGGCCATAACCATTTCGCATGATATATCTAGCAACTGCTTGAATATCGATTTGTTTATTTAAAAAAGTTAAAGAGCCCATAAACTTATCCTCATTAAGGTCTATGGAAAGCAAAGCTTTTCGAAGATCAATAAAAGCTTCATCAAATCGATTTAACTCAATATATAAATACCCGCGCATGCTGAGCATAAATACATTTCTGGGATTGAATGTAATGTAACGAGTCCAATCTTCCAGACATTTTTCATTTTGATTGGAGTATACGTAAAACATTCCACGCCAGAAGTAAGCCAACGAATTGGATGAATCCATCTCGATTGCCTTGGTAAAAAACTGAATCGAGGCCTCGCTATCTTTTGTTCCACGATAGTTTAACAGGCCTTCCATTACATAGGCTTTGGCAAATCGAGGATTTGCTTCATTACATTTTTTATAATATTCAAGAGCCTTGCCTGGGTCTGCCTGCATGAGATACAAACTTCCCAAATTAAAGTGAGCGTCAACCTGATTGTTATTTAAATGGATCGCCTCTTCATACAATTTCTCTGCTTCTGTATATTTTCCTTGTTGATGATAAAGTTCTCCTAATTCAAAGCATATCTCACTCTGATCTATTTTCATTTCCTTTGCATGAAGAAGATCTGTTTCGGCCTCCTTCAGTTCACCTTTCTTCTTATGTACAACACCACGATAATAATAGGCTACCCACAAAGTCGAATCCAGCTCGATGGCCTCCGATAAATTGGCAATTGCCAATTCAAGTTTATTTTCATCCAGAAAATTAAGGCCCTCATTCAATGCCACCTGAACAGTACCTTTCTGGTCCCATTTAAAGTTCACGGGTAAATGATCGGATAGGTCAAGCAGTGGTAAGGAGTTTTCATCAAAATACCTTGCGAGACTAATTTGGGCATGGACTATCGAAGTCACACACATCAAAACAACGTAAATAAAAAGACTTTTCATTTCATTAACCCGTTACTGTGACCATTCCGTTGGTGTTCTGTCCCAGCGATGATCTTTTAATTCTTTTAATAATTCATCACTTAGTTTTTTTCCATCGCTTGTCGCCATGTTCGCCTCTACATTTCGAACCTTACGCATGCCTGGTATAATCGTGTGAACATCATCATTACTCAGAATAAATTTAAGCGCCATTTGTGCCATCGACATCCGTGATGGAACAAGTGCCTTTAAATCATCAGCACGCTCAACACTGGGAATTAAATTTTCCGGAACAAAATAAGTAGCGCGCCAATCGCCTTTCGGGAATGTTGTATCCTTTGTTAGTGTACCAGTTAATGTTCCTTCATCGAAAGGTACGCGGGCAATCACACCGATATCTAATTTTTTACAAAGCGGAAACAGATTATCTTCTGGTGCCTGATCGAAAATATTATAGATCACTTGTACTGTATCGATAAGTCCTGTCTTTAAGGTATTCAATACATTATCGGGTTCCCACCGATTTACACTGACTCCAAAATGCTTCACCTTACCTTCTTTCTTCAACTTATCAACAGCAGTTTTCCATTCGTCTTTGTTGGCCCAGCTATCTTCCCACACATGAAATTGTTGCAAGTCGATGCGATCTACCTTTAAATTTTTTAAACTCTTTTCGGTGTATTCAATAATATGATCAGCCGGAAAACATTCATCAATCGTGAACGATGGTTTCGATGGCCATGTAAAATTCTTTGCGGGTATTTTAGTAGCAAAGTGAAATTCTTTCCCTGCATACTGGCGCATCAGCTTGCCTAGAATTTGTTCGCTAACACCATCGGCATAAGCCCAGGCTGTATCAAAAAAATTGCAACCCAGTTCAATGCCTCTGGCAAGTGCTTCATCAATCTCAGACTTCTCAACCCCTTTCCAACCGGCCAATCCCCACATACCATAGCCTATTTCACTTACCTTAAAATTTGTTCTTCCTAATCTTCTTTGCAGCATAGCAGTATAAAATTGAGTGGTCAAGTTACTATTTACTATGCGACTCTAAACTGCAAAGCCCGGACTTTTCTTACTTTTGCCCCTCAATAAAGTTAAAAGTTAATGGTTAACGGTTAATAGGCCTTCCTCTTACTCGTCAGCCCACAATTAACTAATAACTATTAACTGATAACCACACTAATGACACTCGATCAAGAAATAGCCAAACGCAGAACTTTCGGAATTATAAGTCACCCCGATGCCGGCAAAACTACCTTAACTGAAAAATTACTTTTGTTTGGAGGTGCCATTCAAAAGGCTGGTGCCGTAAAATCAAGTAAAATTAAAGACCATGCCCGCTCCGACTGGATGGAGATTGAGAAGCAACGTGGTATTTCAGTGGCTACCTCTGTAATGGGTTTTAATTACAAGGATGTAAAAATCAATTTGCTTGATACTCCTGGTCACCAGGATTTTGCTGAAGATACTTATCGCACGCTCACTGCCGTGGATAGTGTAATCATGGTGATTGATTGCGTAAAAGGTGTAGAGATGCAAACCGAAAAACTCATGGAGGTTTGTCGCATGCGCAACACGCCTGTAATTTGTTTTATCAACAAACTCGATCGCGAAGGACAAGATCCGTTTGAGTTGCTGGATGAAATAGAAGAGAAGCTCAATATTAAAGTGCGACCACTAAGCTGGCCTATTAATATGGGGAAAAACTTTAAAGGCGTGTACAGTTTATATGAAAAGAGCCTGAATCTTTTTAGAGGAAGTAAGGTAACGGTAGAAGAAGGTATTGCGATCAGCGACATCCATGATGCAAAACTCGATGAATATGTTGGCGAGAACAATGCAAAACAACTTCGTGCTGATGTTGAATTGATAGAAGGTGTCTATCCTGATTTTAAAGTAGAAGATTATCTGGCTGGGAAAATCGCTCCTGTATTTTTTGGTAGCGCAGTAAATAACTTCGGTGTACAAGAGTTGCTCGATACGTTCATTCGCATTGCACCACCACCAATAGCACGCGAAACAACTTTGCGATTAATTGAACCTGACGAAAGTAAATTCACTGGTTTTATTTTTAAGATCCACGCCAACATGGATCCAAAACACAGAAACAGAATTGCCTTCTTGAGAATATGTTCCGGTAAGTTTGAACGTGGAAGTAACTATTATCATGTGCGTCAGCAAAAAGGAATTCGTTTTTCAAACGCTACTGCGTTCATGGCACAAGATCGAGAAACGGTTGAAGAAGCATGGCCTGGTGATATTGTGGGTTTGTATGATACCGGTAATTTAAAAATTGGTGACTCCATTACGGATGGTGAAAAGTTAATGTACACCGGCATACCAAGTTTCTCTCCTGAAATTTTCAAAGAAGTGGTGAATATGGACGCCATGAAAACCAAACAACTTGAAAAAGGATTACTGCAATTAATGGAAGAAGGCGTGGCGCAGTTGTTTACCTATGAGTTAGGAAAGAAAAAAGTAGTAGGTGTTGTAGGTGCACTGCAGTTTGAAGTAATTCAGTTCCGCTTAAAGAACGAATACAGTGCCACTGCACAATTTGTTCCTCAGCATATTTTCAAAGCATGTTGGATCAGCAGCAAGGATCCAAAAAAATTAGCGGAGTTTATAAATTCCAAACAACGCCACATCGCCCGCGACAAAGACGACAAGCTTGTGTTCATGGCCGAATCAAAAGCGTGGTTACAAATGGTGCAAGACAATTTTCCCGATATTAATTTTCATTTTACTTCGGAGTTTAAGGATTGAAAATTAGTTTCAAATTTTTACACAACTGCTCAAAGTGGCATTTTCTTATTGAGTAGTTCAATGAAAACTTAAAGGTGAAGCATTTCAAAATAACCCATTGTTGTAACCACTGATGAATTAAATATGAAAAAAAGATTGCCCTTAGTTGTATTTGCATTTCTACTATTCGAAACTATCTCCTTCTCTTCTTTCGGCCAAAGACTTGTAACCGGTCGAGTTGTTGACAAGGAATCAGGAAAGGCATTAAAGGAAGCCACAATAAAATTAATGGGAACAAGTATTGAGACTAACGTAAATGTCCTGGGTTTTTTTCAATTGCAAATTGATAGCATTGATCAAATATTAATTAATAGTGCGGGGTATGACATTGCTACTGTCAAAATACCAAATGCAGATAACTTTAAAATTGAAATGATTCGAGTGCCTCTTTTCACTGAAGAAGAAAAAAAGTATTTAGATGATTTAGGATTTCCGTGCGATAGATCGACTGCAAAATCATATCAGGTTATAAAGCCTCACCCAAAGGAGCCAGCTAAATTCTTGGTACATGAATATGATTTAGCCAACAAAATAAAACAAATAGGAACCTATTCAGATAATGGGATATACGTAAGGGATGGACATTTTACTTTATACTATGCCAATGGCCAACCAATCGAGGAGGGCTTTTACATAGATAATTCAAAAATTGGAAAATGGATTGAATGGTATCCAAATGGCAAGATAAAAGAAGAGAGCTTTCGCGAGAAGTCCTTTAATGGTTTTAGTGAATTTAAGATTCTAAATTTCTTTGACTCACTAGGTAACGCTTTAGCAATTAATGGAGAGGGTCAATACATTATCGAAGAAGATGCGCCTTTAGTTTATGGAAAGGGTTCAATTAAAAATGGGCTAAAAACCGGAAAATGGACCGGGTATTTTAAGAATGGAGAAATTGCATATGAAGAAGAATATAAAGAGGGTAATTTGATAAAGGGTTTGAGTTACGATTCTTTAAGGAATGAATACATATATGATAAAATTAGTGAATCTAATATCATAGAAGTATACGAGTTTATTTCAAAAAATATCAAATATCCAGCAGATGCAAAGAGAAGTAATATTCAAGGAAAAGTAATTATTCATTTGGTTATAGGTTCCGAAGGTAAAATTTTAAAATCACGAATTGCAAAAGGAGTTGGAGGCGGTTGTGACGAGGAAGCTCTAAGAGTGGTCTTAAAATATAACGGCAACTGGAATGACAGCAAAAGAAGAGGGCAATCAGTAAAAACAATTACTCCAAAATCTTTATACTTTCCAATCAATTTTAAACTAGGATAAAACAAATTAAAAGTAGAACACTATCCTCAGCATTTGTTGGCGTTCGACACCACAAAGGTTTCAGGAATATTTGGAGATAAGTATTATATTCACATCATGAAAATTCTAGCTTCAAAAGAACTTCCTTCAACAAAAGACTTGGCTGACATCTTGCAAAAAGAATTCAGTAATCGCTACTCGTGCAAACTCTTTGGACTAGGTAAGGACAAAACTATTTTAGTCAAGCAGTCTGCTTTCGTTAGCACTCAAATTACAATCAGAGGTAATGAGATAACCGTACAGGGAATGCCTTCACAATTTCTAGCTGTTATTGGCATGACTGAGGGAGCCGTTCTTATGATCCTTTTTCTGGGTTGGGTATTGCGTGCTCCATGGAAGAAACTTGAAAAGGAGGTTGCTGTTTTTCTACATGAGCGTTATCATTAATAGCACCTGTTGGCGACAAGGGCATAGAGGTAATGCCGGATTTCAATTTTTTTGAAAAAAATAACAGGAGTCTATAATAGAATACATGCAACAAGAATTTGTTTCTCTTTAGATTTTGGCTTACCCAATACCAATTCACCAATTTTACATTATATGTTAGGCAGCGGATTTCTCTCTCAGATGAATGAAACCAATAAGCAGAATCGAGAGATGCTTAAGAAGAAAAAGCATGAACCCTTTTCCAGAAACGACATAAAAGATAAGCCAGAAAAGGAAACCTTGACTGACTCCAAGAAGATGACAGTGGTTGAAAGAGAGCTATTCTTAAAGGAAGTAAACTTGCAAAGGAAACGCGAGGATATTAAAAGAATTAAAATTCTACTTGTTTCCATAGTCGCTACAGCTATTTTGATCTACATTGTGTACTCTCAATTTATTGATTACCTAATTGAATTTATAACCTTCAATAAATAAGGTATTTTAATTTACAATCCTTACTATCAAAGAATACCAACAAGGGAACTTTAAAGTGAGGACTTATAAAAACACTTTTTCTTTAAAGGACTTGTAACATGACAGACAAGAATACGTCTTCCTTGCATTAATCCTTCCCTATGCTCCGAAAAATCATCAGCTCCTTCGCTTTAGCATTCTCCAACATCCGTTCTAATATTTTTCATACCATTCTTTCTGTGTTAGGTATTGTGATTGGTGTAGGTGCACTGGTTTCTATTCTCTCGCTGATTGACGGCATGGAAGAGTTCGCGCGCGATCAGATTTCACAAACTACTTCTTTGAATGCCATCGTAATCCAAAGTGAACCATACGAATCTGTAAACTCTGTTCGACTCCGAAAAGATAGCATTGCAGTCATTGATCACAACGACTATGTTAAACTCACACAGTCGTTAAGCAAAATCGTAAAACCTTTTATCTGGACTTCCTCATCTGATGCCGTGATCGTACAAGGAAAAACCATTGGTGCATTAATCGTAGCTACAGGAGCCTCTTTTGAACCTGGTCCGTTGTCATCACATGCCGGATTTTCGGAAGAGCAAATGAACAGCTCTGAAATAACCGCATTTGTAAACACTGCCTTTATTAACGCAGCTAAGTTTGAATCAAATAAAAAGTCCATTGGTCGCGAAATTGTTTACAAGGGAAGATCTTTAAAAATTACGGGCGTGGTGACTGAAGATAAAAATGAAGCTCCCAAAATATATTTTCCAATAACACATCTTACGGCTCAAGAGCTTAAAGATTCTCCTGCTCAATTACTTCTCGAAGCAGCAAAAACAGAAGAGATACCTGCATTAAAAGAAGAAATTTCTTCCTGGTTGAAACAACACTATAAACATGCCACTTCCGACTTTAAAATTCTAACCAACGAATTTCGCATCGAACAAGCCGCACGAGGTTTTTTACTCTTTCGCGTCATCATGGGATTGATCGTAGGTATCTCGGTGGTAGTCGGGGGAATTGGTGTGATGAATGTGCTATTGATTTCAGTAACTGAACGCACGGCCGAAATAGGTATTCGCAAAGCAGTTGGCGCAAACAGACGCGATATCATTTTACTTTTTTTATCAGAGTCCATTACTGTTTCTGCTTTTGGAAGTTTCCTTGGTTTGATCTTCGGAGTTGGAGCGACCATGATTATCATTCCCATTGTAAAGGCCATCACCAAAGTACCTTTTCAGGCAGCATACACTCTGAATACCTTTCTCATCATCTCCATCATCTCATTGCTTATCGGTATTATTTTCGGAACCTATCCGGCACTTCGGGCATCCAGGCTTGATCCGGTGGAAGCGATCCGACATGAATAGTATGAAATCTTCAAAATGAAACTACCTATCGTTAGGATAATTACGAAGATTCAAATCTTTATTGGCTCACCTTCCAACTTCCGATTTTAATTATTTTCTTTGCTCGCTTTTCAAAACAACACTATGAACACTTTATCGAATCGAATCAACGCCATTCAGGAATCAGCAACATTGGCCATGGCCGCCAAGGCAAGAGAATTTAAAAACAAAGGTATCGATGTTATCGGCCTGAGCTTAGGTGAGCCTGATTTTAAAACGCCTCAACACATTTGTGATGCAGCGAAGAAAGCGATCGATGAAGGAAAGTATTTTGCGTATCCTCCGGTAGCTGGGTATCAGGATTTGCGCGAAGCCATTGCCGCTAAATATCAAAAAGAAAATAATGTTCCATACAAAGCAGAGAACATTGTAGTATCCAATGGTGCAAAACAATCCATTGCTAACGCGATGTTGGCATTGCTTAATCCGGGCGATGAGGTAATTGTATTTTCTCCATACTGGGTTAGCTACGATGCTTTAGTTCGGTTAACAGAAGCAACACCAGTTATTGTAAAAGGTGGAATTGAAAATGATTTTAAAGTAACCGCAGCACAACTTGAAGCAGCGGTAACTTCAAAAACAAAAATGCTTATCTTCTCTTCACCGTGTAATCCTACAGGCTCTGTGTTTTCGAAGAAAGAACTGGAAGCCATTGCAGCGGTAGTATTGAAGAATCCAAACATCATTGCTATTGCTGATGAGATTTATGAGCACATCAACTTTACAGGCGAGCAGGTAAGTCTGGCTTCTTTCCCGGGCATGTTTGATCGTACCATAACAGTAAATGGTTTTGCGAAAGGCTATGCTATGACAGGCTGGAGAGTAGGATACATTGCAGCACCAAAATGGATTGCTGATGGATGTAACAAGGTTCAGGGACAAATAACCTCTGCCAATTGCTCCATTGCTCAGCGTGCTGCTCTTGCTGCGATTACCGGTGACATCGCTCCTACCTTAGTCTTTGTTGAAGAATATCGCAAGCGCAGAGATATTGTTTATGGTTTGCTGAAAGAAATTCCTGGTGTAAAAGCAAACTATCCTGAGGGTGCATTTTATTTCTTTCCTGATGTCAGTTCTTATTATGGAAAGAAAGACGGTTCAACTGTTATTAATAATGGTGATGATTTTTGTTTATACATGTTAGAGAAAGCGCACGTATCGCTTGTGCCGGGTGGTGCGTTTGGCGATGAAGCATGCGTGAGACTTTCGTATGCAGCTTCTGAAAAAGATTTGAGAGAAGCATTGAAAAGAATGAAAGATGCTTTGGCTTTGTTGAAATAAAATTAATTCAATCCGATAAAAACAAAAGAGTCCCGCGTATCGCGGGACTCTTTTGTTTTACAAAAAAAATGATTGTTACATTTTTATTCAGTATGTTTGAACTGTTATATCCGATACCTTAAAACTCGTTAATATGAAAAATTACTTACCACTTCTTGCATTTTCTTTTTTCTCAATTCTAGCATCGTGTGATGAGCAAATTCATTAAAGTCCCTACGGGTCTACTTTTTTATCAAATGTTTTAAGTTTTGAAACAAACGAACAATTTGATTCGGTCACAAATAAAATACTATCTATGACTGATCAAGAATTGGATAATTGGGAAAAGGAAAACTCATTTGTTTCGTACCGCAGCGTTTTTAAGAATGCTAATAAGGAGTGGTTGGAAATTACAACAATAAGCGCGCAATCTAACTTTTTAAAAAAATATCAAGATATCTTATCGTTAGTTGATAGTACTTTAAAACCATCTATAGACATCTATCTATATCAATCCATTGTTAGCCGTGAAGGAATTTACCGAACAAATGGATATGTAAATAAAGTAATAGGAGATTACATAGTCTCTGTTAAAGAAAATGAACTTTCAAAGTTAAACAATATTAAATCCATCAGGATTGACAGTAAAAATATACCTATTCATGAAGATGGTGTAAAGATATTTAAATTTACTAACTCAGATTCGAATTCTAATTCACGGATAAGCACTACATGTGGAACTACTATGGTAGCTGAATACTTTGACAATAATCGAAAATGCAGCGATGACAGACGTGTTTACATTTCAGCTAAAAGTTATATAAAATTCTCAACTAATTTTGAAGGCGATTGGCGTCAACCAAGGGTTGAAATTAAAGTTTGGGGAACAATAAGAAATTCGTGGTGTAACTGGGGGACATATCAGACTCAATTGCAATATCGAAATGTATCTTTTTCAATAATGGCATGGATAAGACAAGATGGTATAAGTTCCCCACTATTATATACAAGAAGTCTTTCAGACTATGCTCCTATAGGTGATCGCTATGATCTTCCTTGGGATCAACCTATTGGAAATCCGGTACTCAATCAGGTCATAACCGCTTCTGCATTTACCACACTTCATGCTGAAGGATCGAGTCGAGGAGTTTCGGGTAATTGGGCTATATTAGACTGTCAATAAAAATTTACTTATAAAGTTGTAGCTATGAAAAAATTCATTTTTCTAATAATTATTATTCCGCTTTTTATATCATGCGATGAACAACTTGCGAATCAAGAGGCATCCTTTTGCCAAAATACTATGACATTTAAATCAATTAATCATCTCAATTCTATAGCTGATAAAATATCGGGAATGAGTGATTTCGAGTTGGATAACTGGGAAAAAGAAAATTCGTTTGTTTCATATCGAAGTGTTCTCAGAGAGGCCGAGAAAGAATGGATTACGATAACAACTCAAAAGGAAAGATCAGATTTTTTAAAAAAATATGAAGACATCCTCACTCTAACCGATAGCACGCTTAAGCCGTTAATTGACATTGGGCTGTATCAATCTATTGTCAATCGTGAAGGTATATATCAGACAAATGGTTCTCTGAATAAATTAATTGGAGACTTTATAGTTTCTGTTAAGAATGATGAATACAAAAAAATAGAGAATTTAAAATCAATAGACATTAATGAACAATTACCTAAGACGGCAGGGGTCAAAATAATTAAATATACAGGCGATGATTTCAATATTAATTCGAGAACTAAGAGCGCGTGCTCAACTTTTGTTCAGGCATCATATTTCGATAATCATAGTCAATGTAAAGATGATAGAAGGGTTTATGTTTTAGGGAAATCGTATATACTTTTTTCAACTAATTTTGAAGGAGATTGGCGACAACCGAGAGTGGATATTGAAGTGTACGGAACGAAACGGAGTGGAGTCTTCTGTAATTGGTCAGGGTACTGGACTGTATTGCAATATCGCAATGTTTCATACTCCATAATGGCATGGTCAGTTCAAAACGGTATTGCAACCCCCACGTTGATAAGCAAAAGTATACCTGATAACTTCAACGAGAATGAATACACAGTTCTCAAGAATGATATAGCTGTTGGATCATCCGTTCTTAATCAATCTATATCAGCTTCTGCATTTATAACACTTCATGCTGAAGGTACAAGCCGTGGGGTATCAGGTAATTGGGCCGTAGTTGATTGTCGATAAAAAATTATAAAACATCTATGTTATGAAACATCTAACTATTCTTGTTGCGTTTCTTCTTTCAACACTCATCGTTCTCGGTCAATCCGAAAAGGGATATCTCTCAAATAACAAAATAATATATACTGGATTTTTTAGTGTTGGACGTTCAACTTTTAAGTCGAGCCTTTCTGCTCCATCTGCATTTCCCACTCTTGAATTACGGATGGGTGCGGGTATCAGCAAATCGTTAGGGGAAATTATTGAACTGCGATCACGACTAGCGTTTGGCGTAAAGTTTAAAAGAGAAGCATATAATAAACCAGGGCAGTCCTATGTTATAGGACCTCCATTTATGGAATTAGATGAAGTGTCTAGTAGTCGTAACCATTACTTTCTCGAAATTCCATTAGTGATTCAATTCAATTTACCGCATCCAAAATTAGGATTTAATATTGGTGCCAATTATCGGTTCTTTTTACCTAATAATAGTGATGTGGATTTTCTAACAAACAGGAGCGATCTCGGGATTATTACAGGCCTTACTTATCGTGGCTTCGGCAGATTAGAAATTGGTATGGACTATTATTTCGGGATCACAAAACTTTACAGCAGCGCTGGAACAATTGATACCACTGAATTTGAACTTAATACTCGAAATCAATTTGCTCAAATTAGAATTGAATATGCTTTGAGGAAAAAGAAATAAAAGCGACAGGCATATGGGCTCTGACTAAAAAAACTTAGAGATGCACTGAAGCGTATGCAAGACTTTTCGGTTTTATTGAAACAGAATTATTTCAATCTTATAAACAAAAGAGTCCCGCGATACGCGGGACTCTTTTGTTTAGGCGCAATTCAAATTGGCGCGATGGACTAAAGTCCATTTGTAAGAGTTATGAAATAACCACGCACTTAAGTGCGTGGTTATTTGTACAACTTTAGCGAGTGGGCTTTAGCCCTGATAAAATAAGGCTGGCGATAAATGGTTATGCAATCCTTTTGTCTTGGTAATCTCCATCTTCATTCATCACTTCGGATCAAGAATTAAATTGATGCGCTGAATGCAATCGTCCAAATGATACTTTGTAATCGTATCGGTTGTACCTACCATTGCTTGTGTGAGCTGAGAACGAAGAACTTTCAATTCTCCGCGCACAATTGGTCTTATATCCGACTGGCTTACATTAATCGGTGTATATCCTGAAAAAGAACGAAAGCTGGCAGGTGGTGCTGGTAATTCTTCTTTCATTAAAAATTCCAAACGCTCAATGTGCGCGCGTTGTAAATTTCTGCGATAGGTATCAATCGATTTTCCACTTTTTAATTCAGACCATAAACCAGAACGGATATCGCTGAAAAGTTCAAGCGGTGTATACGTTTCCTTACCCAGCATTGCTTCGGCTTCAATAAGTCTGGCAATACGACTTGGTTCTAATAGTTGATTTAATGTAGTTGCTTGTGCTGCACGGATTCGTTCTATTGCTCCGGCATGTTCAATTTTTCGTAAGATGTTTTGATCGATCATCCATGTTGGAGTGGAGAACGTTTCGCGTTGCAAATAACTCATGGCATCCTTTTGTGTAACCTTTGCTACCGGAACAAAAACATTTCCGCTCTGATCATACGATTTAAAAGTTTCATACACTCCACCAATGTTAGACTTTACATGTCCATTGTATCGATTCCATTGTGTCAGAACTTGTCCGTATAGTTCTTCTAAGTCTCCATAATCTTTTCCGTTCTCAGAAGTCCAGGCGATCAGATTCGGAATAATGCGCTTAAGATTAGCTACACCATAGGTACTTGCCTTCATTGCATTGTTACCTAAATCTTCAGTTTGCGATCGTGGATCAATTGGATTAAAAGTTTGTCTTCCGAAAAAATAAATCGGGTTATTCGCTTTCTCTACAATCCACGTATTTAAAATTTCTCTCTCATCGTCCGGAGTTTTAGCAGAAGGCATATAAGAGTAGCCCCACTTAATGGCATACTTATCATATTCACCTATGCCTGGCATTAGCTTAACATCTTTATCTCCTGGTTGAGCTACATAGTTAAAGCGCGCATAATCCATAATGGAAGGAGCTGTACTCATGCGGTTTGTAAAACTTGCTGAACGAAGTGAATCTACCGGATAGGCAAAGCTCGATCCCATGTTATGAGGAAGTCCAAGCGTATGCCCCACTTCGTGTGAGGAAACAAATCGAATGAGTTGACCCATTACTTCATCTTTAAATTTCACTTCACGAGCATCAGGATTAATAGCGGCTGTTTGAATGAAGTACCAGTTACGCAATAAGTTCATCACGTTATGATACCAACCTATATGGCTTTCTAAAATCTCACCTGAACGAGGATCATGAACATTAGGTCCGTATGCATTTTGAATATCGGAAGCGAAGTAGCGAATAACAGAATAGCGAGCATCATCCGGACTCCAATCCGGATCTTCCTGGGGTGTTGGCGCGTCTTTAGCGATAATAGCGTTTTTAAAACCCGCACGTTCAAAGGCAATGTTCCAATCGTTTACACCTTGCTTCAGGTAAGGCCTCCACTTCGCAGGCGTTGCGGGGTCAATGTAATAGACAATTTGTTTTTTGGGTTCAACCAATTCTCCGCGCAAATACGCGGCTTCATCTTTCGGCTCAAGTTTCCATCGAACGATATAGCTGCGTTGCTTTGCTCTTTGTTCATCAAGTCCATAATCAATCTGACTTCTGCTAAAATATCCAACACGATTATCACGAAGTCTCGCCTTCATTGCCTTCTTCGGAAGGAGGATCATTGAATTATTAATTTCCAATGAAATTGCACCTGCCTGTGAATTCGATGGAGCATCTGAGGATTTGTAGGTAACAACATTTTTAGCTTCGATATTGATTGGAAAACTCTTTATGGTTTCAATAAAACTTCTGCTTTCGTCAAACGATGAAATTTTATATTGTTTGCGATCTGCATCGTCAAAACCAAAAGCAGGAACATCTTTCGTGAATAATGATGTCACCTCAATTACAACAGAACTTGAATCCTTACCGAAAGCCTTGATGTCAAGCGATTGTATGATGGGTTCGAAATTTGAATTGCGAACTGAAATGGCAACCGGAAGAGAATCATTCGCTACGTTATTATACGAAACAATGCGAAGCAGAATCTTTTTATCCTTGCGCTCCCATCTCAAAACAGAATTGTTGAGTTGTTCACCACCATATCCAATTTTATCAGCTGTCTTGGAAATGCGTGTTACCATTAACATTTCCCGGCCAAGCAATGAATCAGGTATTTCATAGAAGTATTTATCATCGATTTTATGCACAGCAAAAAGACCTGCATCGGTTACTGCTTTTGATGTAATTACTTTTCCGTAGGGTTGAATACCGTCTTTCTTTTCATCCTTTTTCTCCGCTGGTGGTGCTGGAGCCTCAGTGGATTTTCCTGACTTCTTATCCTTCTTTTTTTGAGCCAATGCCTCTGGGCCGACCATAAAGAAAAGTATGGCCATTATCATGGCATACTTTAATGAGTAAACTGTAAAGTGTTTTTGCATAATTATTCGGTTAATGAAATGGTAGTTACGCACTTCATTGCAATCAGCCACCTCCTCTAAGATTAAAGGCAAAACAAATTGATGAGTGGATTGAGTACGTCAAATCTTTTCCATCTTTGCAGGAATACAAAATCTATTTGCTGATATCGAACAAACTTATCAGAGCATGAAAACCATCATTCGCATCGGAAAAAAGGAAGATCTTCACAGTGTACTAAACCTTGTGAAAGAGCTTGCCGCATATGAACGTGCCGCTCATGAAGTGATCAACACCGTTGATCTAATGGAGCAAGACGGCTTTGGTCAAAATCCGATTTATGGTTTTTTCGTTGCAGAATCAAACGAAACAATAGTAGGTATTTCTCTTTATTATTGGCGGTATTCCACATGGAAAGGCAAGCGACTTTATCTCGAAGATATTGTCGTAACGGAAAGCCAACGTGGCAACGGTATCGGTAAATTGTTATTTGATCGGACACTTCAACATGCACTCGATCAAAATTGCTCGGGTATGATGTGGCAGGTATTAGACTGGAATGAACCGGCCATTAATTTTTATAAAAAATACGGATCAAAACTGGATGGTGAATGGATCAACTGTTCATTGGAGAGAACACAGATTGAAAACTTACTTCATCCCAATGCAGTATAAAAAACAGAAGCCGTAATTTCAATCCGGTCCTAAGCCTCCTCCAGTAAAGTCCTGAAGGTAACATGCCTGTTCTGGAAATAAATGCGGTGTTCTTCCATTAAAGCCGGGGCATATTTATCGAGGAATAAATTAACGTGTTCGATGGTTTCTGCAAAGTATTGAACGCTATAAGACACCGATCCTTCACCATCATCGTGTAGAACCTTGTAGATCTTCCAACTTACAAACAAACCGGTGTCCATCGTTTTAGGCACACCTGTTTCTTTCATCCACTGAAGCCAGTCTTGTTCTATTTCTTTGTCGATACCGAACGTTTCATTATACAATAACATACGGCAAAGTTAGAAGTCTTTATAGTGTTATCCAATGATCGGAATACTTTGGGCGGCAATAAACGAACTTTAGTATTTTCGCTCAGGGTTACAATTTGCACAAACCTTTTGAATATTACCTTGTTAAACGGGTCTGAAATCTTCTTCATGAAAAAGTTATACATTTTCTTCTGGCTTGTTATTTTGTCAACATGCGCATTGGCGCAGGATGGAGTTATAAAAGGGAAAATCACCAACAAGGTTAACAATGAACCGGTGCCTTTTGCCAGTATTGTTATTCAAGGTACAACTACCGGAACGACATCCGATGAGAACGGTGTGTACGAAATTAAAAATCTTCAACCCGGACAATATAATCTTGAAGCTTCATTTGTAGGATTTCAAAAACTAGTGGTCTATGAAATTCAGGTAACAAATGCGCGAACAGCATTCGTTGATTTTGCCATGAGCGAAGAGTCAAAGACGTTAGATGAAGTCGTTGTTTCAGCTTCCAACACGTTTACTAAATCAGACGATTCACCATTATCCTTGCGCACGATTGGCCCCACTGAGATAAAACAAACACCAGGCGGGAATCGCGATATATCAAAAGTGGTTCGGTCACTCCCCGGTGTTGCCTCCACTCCTTCCTTCCGAAATGATATTATTATCCGTGGTGGAGCGCCTAGTGAGAATACCTTTTACCTGGACGGAATTCAGATTCCGGTGATCAATCATTTTCAAACTCAAGGCTCATCGGGCGGGCCGGTTGGCATTATCAATGTTGACCTTTTAAAAGAAGTAAGTTTTTATTCAGGTGCATTTCCGGCCAATCGAGGAAACACCATGAGCTCTGTTTTTGATTTTCAATTGAAAGACGGGCGAACCGACAAGTGGACTATGAATGGTGTTGTTGGCGCAAGCGATTTAGGTATTACGTTCGATGGACCGATTTCATCCAAATCTTCTCTTGTTTTTTCTGTGAGACGCTCCTACTTGAAATTTCTGTTCAGCATTTTTAATCTCCCCTTTCTTCCGGTGTATAATGACGTGCAGTTTAAATACAAGTATAAGCTCAACGACAAAAATCAAATTACTGTATTGGGCATTGGGGCTATTGATGACTTCACTTTGAACTTCGATGCACCATCAAAATCCAAAACAGAAGCCGACCGCGAAGAAGCCGAATACATTCTCAACATTCTGCCCGTATCAACACAATGGAATTATACTATCGGTGCAAAGTATGATCACTTCCGTAAACACGGAACAACCAGCGTGGTGTTGAGCCGAAATGCGCTCAACAACAATTCGATTAAATATCAAAACAACGACAGTTCCGATCCCAACAACCTTGTGCAGAATTATAACTCGCGCGAAACCGAAAATAAGTTTCGCGTGGAAGACTTTTACACAAAGCAAAATTTTAAAATCAATTATGGTATTAGTCTGGAACAGGCGCAGTATGACACGGATGATTTTTCGAAGATTGTGACGCAGGGGGGTTTAACCATTCGTGATTTTTCTTCTTTATTAAAATTAACAAAGTGGGGATTCTTCGGACAAGTAAGCAATACCTTTAACCAACGACTCACGCTATCCTTTGGACTTCGGGGAGATGCCAACAATTATTCAAGTGAAATGAATAACGTCTTCGATCAGCTCTCTCCTCGTTTGTCTGCTTCGTACGCCATTACCTCAACCATCAACGCTAACTTCAATACCGGTATCTATTACCAATTGCCTGCTTACACCGTGTTGGGTTATCGCAATTCACAAACCAATGCGTTGGAAAACAAATCGAATGGCGTGAAGTATATTCGAAGCAAACATCTGGTGAGTGGATTGGAATTTAATCTGCCACGCAACTCAAGAATAACCGTAGAGGGATTTTATAAATTATATGATCAGTACCCATTCTTATTAGAAGATTCCATCTCACTGGCCAACCTGGGTGCCGACTTTGGAATTATTGGAAATGCCCCGGTGAACTCAACATCCAAAGGACGTAGTTACGGACTTGAATTTTTATTCCAACAAAAACTCTATAATGGTTTTTATGGCTTGGTCGCATACACCTTTGTGCGAAGCGAGTTTCAAGACAAGACTGGAAAGTATGCACCATCGTCATGGGATAATCGTCATCTTGTAAGTCTGACAGGAGGGAAAAAATTTGCCAAGAACTGGGAGGTTGGCGTGCGCTGGCTTTTCACAGGCGGTTCTCCTTACACTCCCTTTAACGTTTCGGAAACAGTGCGTAGACAAAACTGGGATGTTCGACCGTATGGATTACCCGATTACAATCAACTAAACACACAACGCATCAGTGCCTTCCATCAACTCGATATTCGCATCGATAAAAAATACTTCTTCAAAAAATGGAGCCTGGACGTTTATCTGGACGTGCAGAATGCCTACAACTATACCACAAAGTTTCAAGATGCCATTGATGTTCAAAAAGATGCTAATGGAGCACCCCTAATTGATCCAAGCGATTCGAACTTCTATTTACCTAAATATATTCAAAGTACCTCAGGTCAGCTGTTGCCTACGATTGGTGTTATCTTTGAGCTGTAGGAGAAAATTGTCCACAGACCACGGTCGACAGTCAACTGTGATCGCTGTAACTAAACTTTGAACCTGGAACTTTGAACTATATTAGAGTTAAACTCGGAAATGATTCTTAACTTTAGATCATACCAAATTCAACATGGAAAATAAAAGTATCATCTCTCGTATTATAAGTACCTTAAAAAAGATTGTTATCTGGGCAGTAGTCATTGGCATTGCTGCGCTTGTCTTTTTGTACAACGTTAGCTACGAGGAAGGCGTGATGGCCGGAAAGGTTTTACGTATAAGCCAGAAAGGTATGCTGTTTAAAACATATGAAGGAAAAATAAACCTGGAAACATTTGGAGCATTGAAAGGAGTAAGTCCCATTGCAGAATCGTTTGATTTCTCAGTTAAAAAAAGTGAAACCGATCTTGTTAAAGAACTAGAAGAAGCAGCCTTAGACGGGGACCGTGTTAACCTTTATTTCGTAAAGTATTATGTGGCCTTTCCCTGGAGAGGTGACACGAAGTACTTCGCTTCTAAGATTGAAAGACTAGAGAAGTAGGTTAAAAAAGTTAATTGGTAATCAGTATTTGGTTATCGGTATTCATGGTTTTCAACAAATACTTCCTTGCCTATGAATCAATCTCAAGTAGTGCTCTATGGTTCATACGGTTATACTGGCAAACTCATCGCACAAGAGTGCAAATCAAAAAACATAAACATTGTTTTAGCAGGAAGAAATCAGGAAGCACTTATTCTTCAAAGCAAAGAGACTGGATTTCCGTATGAAGTTGTTGATTTAAATAATCATGATGCATTACTGAAATTACTTACCGATAGAAAATTAGTTATTCATTGTGGCGGACCATTTCAATTTACCTCAAAGCAAATGGTTGATGCTTGCCTGGAAACCAAAACACATTATACCGATATCAGTGGAGAGTTCACTGCTTTTGAAATGCTTGCAACGTATGATTCCAAAGCTAAAGCAGAAGGTATTATGATTTTGCCGGGCATCGGCTTTGATGTGGTACCTTCCGATTGTCTTGCATTGCATTTAAAAAAACAATTACCTTCTGCAACTCATCTTCAATTAGCTTTCACAACATTGAAAGGCGGACTCTCCCGTGGTACAGCACGCACAACCATTGAAGGATTGGGGTATGGCAGTTATGTTCGGGTGAATGGAAAACTAAAACCAATTCCACTGGCATCGCGATCGATGACTGTTAATTTTGGTGACTTCACTACTTCTACCTTATGCATCCCATGGGGTGATATTTCGACCGCATACCGCAGCACGAATATTCCAAACATAGAAGTGTACATGGGCATGCCTGAAAAAACAATTCAAAAATTGAAGTGGGCGAATTATTTTAATTGGCTGATGCGCAAAAAGTGGGTGAAAACATTTCTTAAAAATCAAATTGATAAGCGTCCTGCCGGGCCATCAGATGATCGTAGAAAAAATGGAAGAAGTTTTCTCTGGGGAAGGGTATGGGACGATCAGGGCAACACGGCTATTAGTACTTTACAAACTTTCGATGGGTACACCTTAACTGCAAAGACAAGCGTGCTGATTGCTGAGAAAATAATTTTCGGTAATCATAAAACAGGATTTCAAACTCCTGCCATGGCCTATGGCGAAAATTTGATTCTGGAAATTGAGAGCTCCATCAGAAAAGATCACTATTCAGGTTGATCAGTTAATGAACTACTGCCAGGTAAGGATAGATTAACAGATAGACAATTGCTCCGGCAAAATATCCGAGCATGGCCAGAAGTGAAATGCGTTTCAAATACCAAATGAAATCGATTCGCTCCATCCCCATCACGGCAACACCAGCTGCTGACCCGATAATTAAAATACTTCCGCCCGTACCTGCACAATAAGCAAGGAATTCCCAAATCATATGATCCATATGATAAGTCTCCATGCTATACATTCCCATGCTTGCTGCTACGAGTGGAACGTTATCTACAATGGAGGAGAGTATACCGATTAGCGTTATGATAATTCGGTTATCGCCCAATGTTTTATCTAGAAACATAGCAAAGTGATGAAGGATATCCATGGATTGCAGCGCTCCAACAGCTAACAAAATACCAAGAAAGAACAGAACGCTTGGAACGTCTATTCGGGTTAATGCCCCTGCAGCAGTATAAGGTCTTTTCTCAGCTTCATCCATGTCAGGATTGATGAGTTCTGAGGCAACCCAAAGCACACCTAACGCCAGCAGCATGCCAAGGTAAGGAGGTAAATGAGTAACGGTTTTAAAGATTGGCACAGAGATCAATCCCGCTATTCCAAGAAACAGCATAAACTTTGAGCCTTTGATTACTTTATGCTTATGCTCACCATGTGCATTGTGATCTTTCTTACTATGATCATGACTTCCTGCATGACCCAACTCCCCTTTTAATGTGAACTGTAAATAAATCAGTGGAATAATCATACAGATAAGACTCGGTAAAAATAGAGTCTTGATAATATTCAAAGCTGAAATCTGTCCACCAATCCATAACATGGTTGTGGTAACATCACCAATGGGCGACCAGGCTCCACCTGCATTGGCGGCAATGACAATCATACCCGCAAAGAACAATCGCATATTTTTATTGGGCACTAGTTTCCGAATTAGGGAAACCATAACAATAGCAGTAGTGAGGTTGTCTAAAAGTGCAGACAAGAAAAAGGTAACGATACAAATAACCCAAAGTAATTTTTTTGGATTTTTAGTCGTGATGCGATCAGTTATAAAACTAAAACCCTGGTAGGCATCGATTAACTCTACAATGGTCATTGCACCCATCAGGAAAAATAAGATTGCGGCAATCTCACTTAAATGTTCGGCTAATTGTTCTCCAATGTGATGGATTGATTCCGGAGCGCTAACCGCATATATCGTCCAGCAAAGAACTCCAGTTAAAATAGCAGATGCCGATTTATTTACCCGAATGGGATGTTCAATGGCAATCAATAGATAACCAATGACGAAGACTACAATGACAATTATTTCCATGATTTAGGTAGTAGGGCTGAAAGATGGAAAAAAAACCAAAGACGGAAAAGGTAAAGTATGTTTTTTGGAGGAGTGGTAGAAAAAGATAATGTCTCTTTAGCAAAAGGAGACAAAAAAGGCTGGCGTAAAACCCTTAAAGAAAGAGGATAGTCGCTTTCTAAAAGGATATTGATTTAAGATTAGTGACTAGTGATTTTAGATTTCCCCAGTTATCAAATCGTAAATCCTAAATCACTAGTCAATAATCACAAAGCAAACGGCTGCTTACTTCAAACCAAACAGCCCTTCGTTCAATAGATTCAATGCTTTCTCCTTGTATTGCTTTTCAACAAGGATACTAACGTTGTTTGAACTGGCTCCGCAGGATACCATTCGAACCGGAATGTCTGACAATGAATCAAAGATTTTATTCAGCACTCCCTTTTGTTCGGTTATTTTATTTCCTACAATACAGATAATGGTTTGATCTTTATCGACTTCAATTGTTCCGAATTTTTTCAATTCAGTTTCGATCGATGCGAGATGTGCATTATTATCGATTGTTATGGATACTGCGATCTCGGATGTCGTGATCATATCGATAGAGGTCTTGTGATTTTCGAATACCTCAAACACCTTACGCAAAAATCCATACGCCATTAACATGCGGGAAGATTTTATTTTAATGGCGGTGATACCATCTTTCGCAGCAATGGCTTTGAATGATCCTTCCGTTCCTTTACTGGTAATGATGGTGCCGGGTGCTTTTTCATCCATTGTGTTTTTCAAACGCACGGGCACATTGTATTTCTGAGCAGGAACGATGGTAGCCGGATGTAAAATCTTTGCACCGAAGTACGCTAACTCTGAAGCTTCATCGAAGGTAAGTTCAGAAATGGCAACGGTTTTCTTCACGATGCGCGGATCGTTATTGTGCATTCCATCAATGTCAGTCCAGATTTGAATTTCTTCGGCTCGAATTGCAGCACCAATTAAGGATGCTGTGTAATCACTACCTCCACGTTTCAAATTATCGATTTCATTTCTGTTGTTGCGGCAGATGAATCCTTGCGTAACAATGATATCAATATTGTTCAACGAACTCATCAATGGTTTCAATCGATCTGAAATCTTTTCCAATTCAGGCTCATCGTTTTCATCTATCGACATAAAGTAAAGAGCAGGTAGTAAACGTGCACTTACTTTTCTTTCCTGCAAATGCTGATAGAATAATTCGGTTGAAATGAGTTCGCCTTGGGCTAATAATTCGCGGTAGCTCTTCGAATCAAATTGTCCTGCAGCTAATAATCGGATGAAGATAAAGAAGCGACTTACAATTTCCTGGCCGATGGCGTGAAACGATTCGCTGCTATACAATTCTTTAATGAAAGCATGATAGTGTTTTTCAAGTGCAGCAATTTCTTCTTCTGCCTTTGCATTTTGTCCAGCAAGAAGATGATCTCCAATGGCTACAAGCGTATTGGTTGTGCCTGATAACGCAGAAAGCACCACGACCTTTTTGCCGGGCGTACCTAACACGAGTTCGGCAATTTTCTTCATCCGCTCCGGTTTCCCAACCGATGTTCCTCCGAATTTTACGACTATCATAAACTTTCAATTTTGTAAAGCGGGCAAATATACTGATCGGAAAAAAATAAACTATATTTCCCCACTAACCTTTTACAAATTATGAAGCCAACGCTCATTTTACTGCTCACGCTTTGCTCCACACTGGTCCTCGGGCAACGTGCACTTAAGCCTTCTGATGTTTACAGCCTAAAGAATGTTAGTGAGTTGGAAGTTTCACCTGCTGGAAAATGGATTGCTTACGTAGTAACAATTCCAGACTCTGTGAAGGATAATTACAATAGCGATGTCTGGATGACAGCCGTTGATGGCTCTGGCTCCGTTCAGCTTACCTATACTGAAAAGGATGAAAGCAATGTAAAGTTTTCACCTGATGGGAAATCGATCGCCTTCCTTTCGGAACGGCTAGATGCAAAGGAAGCACAGGTTTGGGTAATGGATACACGGGGAGGTGAAGCGCGTCAGCTCACTAAAATAAAAGAAGGTATCAGCGATTATTCATGGAGTCCGGATTCTAAAAGGATGATACTCACCATAACCGATAAAGAAATCAAACCGGATAGCTTGAAGGAAAAACCGGGAAAGCCAATCGTGATTGATCGTTATCATTTCAAGCAAGACATCAATGGCTACATTGAAAATAAGCACACTCACTTATACCTATTTGATATTGCCACTTCAAAACTGGATACACTCACCAAAGGTAAATTCGATCATGGAGAAGCTACGTGGTCTCCCGATGGAAAACATATTGCTTTCACAAGCAATCGCACTGACGATCCCGATCGAAATACGAACAGTGATATTTGGATTATCGAAGCTAAAGCAAACGCCACTGCCCGGCAATTAACAACATGGGTTGATTTCGATAGCAATCCGGTTTGGAGCCCCGATGGAAAATCGATTGCTTACCTAAGATCGGTTTCCCCCGAATGGGACAGTTACGATCAGCCTCAACTGGCTGTGATTAGTGTTAATGGTGGTACTCCCGTTTTACTTTCAGAAAAATTAGACAGACCTATCAACAATCCTGAATGGAGTATGGATGGAAAATCTATTTACGCTCTGATTGAAGATGACAGAGAACGATACATCATGTCGTTTGATGTTGCTTCTAAGAAATATGAAAAACAAAGCGAAGGAAAAAGGAGTATTACCTTTATCAAGCCCATCACTGAAACTTCATCGGCTGTGTTGATGAGTGATTCACAACACCCAATCGAAATTTATGTGTTCGAAAAAAATGAATTTAAAAAATTAACCCATCACAATGATGAGTTTGTAGCGCAACATGCATTTGCTACGGTTGACGGATTTAACTATAATAACAAAGAAGGCATAACAATAGGTGGATTGCTATACTGGCCAAACGGAAAACCGCGCAATCAAAAACTTCCACTCATCCTTTGGATACATGGCGGCCCGGTTGCACAAGATGAATATGAATTTGATCTAACACCACAAATATTAGCCTCGCAAGGATATGCAGTGGCATGCATTAATTATCGCGGAAGCAATGGAAGAGGTTATGCTTTTGCAAAAGCCATTTCAGCCGATTGGGGAAATAAAGAAGTGGTTGACTTACTCGCTGGTGTTGATCACTTAATAAAGACCGGTGTGGCCGATCCCAATCGATTAGGTATTGGCGGCTGGAGCTACGGAGGTATTCTTACCGATTACGCCACTGCAACCGATGCTCGCTTCAAAGCCGCAGCCAGTGGAGCCGGCAGTGCATTGCAACTTTCGATGTATGGCGTTGATCAATACATTCAGCAATATGAATTGGAGTTGGGTGTGCCGTGGAAGAATGTAGATAAGTGGATCAAGATTTCATATCCATTCTTTCATGTCGATAAAATCAAGACACCAACATTGTATATGGTCGGACAAAATGATTTTAATGTGCCTGCAGTGGGTAGCGAACAAATGTATCAGGCTCTGCGATCGCTTAATGTACCGACTCAATTAATTATCTATCCCAATCAATTTCACGGATTTACAGTGCCAAGCTATTGGAAAGATCGGTATGCGAGATATGCTGAATGGTTTGGAAAATACATTAAGTAATGATAGTCCAATATTTCAGTCTGTGTTCCCATTCAGAAATTTGTTTACCTTCGAAGTATTAAAATCTCTTTATAAATATTTAGAATCTTCATCACGCAAGTCAGTTGACCTGTGTGGCTTATGCTATTCAAATGATGGCTTAAGTAAAATCGTGATTTTTAAATTTTATAAAGAAAATAATGAAACAGAAAATTAAAGTAGCCGTGTTAGGCGGTGGTGGCCGAACCGGAAAATATCTCGTCACCCAACTATTAAATCAAGGATATAGCCTAAAGATTCTGCTTAGGAATCCTGAAAATTTCCAGCTCCACAATCCTCTTATTGAAATTATTAAAGGTGATGCCTTAGACCTTGAAGTAATTCGGTCATTGGCCAAAGACTGTACGGCTATAATCAGTACCATGGGTCAACGGAAAGATGAGCCCCTTGTAGCCAGTCAGGCAACACTGAATGTATTGAATGTTATGGCTGAGTTTAAAATTCATCGCTACATTTTAGTCGCAGGGATAAATGTTGATACGCCTTTTGATAAAAAAGGTAAAGAGACAATTGCCGCAACCGAATGGATGAAAGCAAATTTTCCCATGATTCAGGATGATCGACAAAAGACCTACACCATTTTGTCAAAAAGTAATGTAGACTGGACTTTAGTGAGAGTTCCTTACATTGAATTTACAGATGCAAAAAATGATGTCCTGATTTCTTTAGAAGATTGTCTTGGGAATAAGATAAGCGCTACCGATATAGCTTCCTTTCTGATCGAACAATTGGATAGTAATACCTATATCAAAAAATCACCCTTTATCGCGAACGCTTAATTGTGAACAGTGAGTCTGAAAATGGCTCACTGTTTTTCTTTTTACTGTATTGCCTTCCGGGATGTTGTCATTAATTTTTGACAACTAATTCCTTCAAACACCTAATCCAAAGCGGATGATCATTCAAACTTTCAACAAGTTGTACTTTCTCTCCACCATTCGAATGAAAAATTTCCTGATACTCATCTCCTATTTCAATAATGGTTTCAAGGCAATCAGCAGTAAAGGCTGGCGAGAAGACCAATAGCTTCTTCATACCTTTCTTTGCACAGTCCTCTACTACCTTATCAGAAAATGGTTCAAGCCATTTTTTATCGAGGCGTGATTGAAAGCAAACGGTATACTTATCTTTTGGAATATTTAATCGTTCAACGAGTAATCGCGTTGTGGCGTAACAGGTTGCCTTGTAGCAATACTTGTTTTCTTCTGTGATCTCATTTTCACAATCGTGGTCGGAGCACAAGCCTTCGCCATATACCTTATCAACCTGTCGTTCTGGCAAGCCGTGATAAGAGAAGAGAATATGATCATACTCATTGAGATCATATTGTTTTGCACGTTCCTCTAATCCATCTATAAAGGTAGGATGGTCGTAATACTGACTAATCAATTTTATTTCCGGAATGACCCACCAGGTATTAAACACACGCATCACTTCTTCTAATGCTGAACCAGTTGAAGCAGAAGCATATTGAGGGAACATAGGTAACACAACAATCTTTGTGTAGTTCTGCTTTCGCATTGTCTCCATCACAGCTGGGATGGATGGGTTTTTATAGCGCATGGCAAGATGAACATCGTAGTCATTGCCAAGCTCGGTTTGCAACAATGCTTTTACCTTGTTGCTATAATAGAGTAGAGGTGATCCATTTTCTGTCCAGAGCTTCTTATAAATTTTAGCCGACTTGGGCGCGCGAAAGGGAACGATGATCAGGTTCACTAACATTTTGCGCAACAGCCATGGAATATCAATAACACGCGGATCGTTGAGGAATTGGGAAAGGTAAGAACGCACATCGCTTACCGAAGGACTATCGGGTGTGCCGAGGTTGACTAACAATACGCCTGTTTTGTTTTTCATAATATAATTTCGCGGGGCGAAGTTACGCGTTTAACAAAATCTTTGGAAGGAAGTTTTAGGAAGATCATTTCATTTTGATGAAGCCGAGCATCGGCAGGTTCACGCAAAGACGCTAAGAAAATCTCGCAAAGGGCGCAAAGAAATTCTCATCGCGAGGTGATTCCTGATCAAAAGTCTTTGCGTTCTTGGCTGTTCAAACTTTGCGTCTTTGCGTGAAAGGTATTCCTGTTTCAAAAAAGTCGAACAAATTTTCAGCCTAAAGGAAACTTTAATCGTAATATTACGATTACAAGCATATGGGACTTACTAAAACAGAAGAATTCACAAAAAACCAAAATGACCTGGCGCTTCTCACCAAAGCCTTAGGTCATCCTGCTCGAATTGCCATTCTGCAATTTCTCATCAAATCGAAATCGTGTGTGTGTGGAGATATTGTGGATGAGCTTCCTTTGTCGCAGTCAACCGTATCACAACATCTTAAAGAACTCAAAAAAGTAGGTTTGATTAAAGGAGATATCGAAGGACCTTCCGTTTGCTATTGCATTGACGAGAAGGTTTGGAACAAGGCTAAGAAAGCCGTGGCCGATTTATTCGAGAGCTACAAAGAACCGAATTGCTGCTAACTATTTTTTTTGACTTTAATGATCGCAATATTACGATAACTTAAAAATAACTTTATGACGACAACTGAAACATCTGAACAACTCAAGCAACTGGTAAAAGAAAAATACAGTCAGATTGCTGAGCAAAGCAAAGAATCGAACGAAGCCAGTTGCTGCGGTGCAACCTGTGGATGCTCAACAGTCGACTACACTGTAATGGCAGATGATTACTCTAAACTTGAAGGTTACGTAGCAGATGCAGACCTCGGACTAGGTTGCGGCTTGCCGACAGAATTCGCATTGATAAAAGAAGGCGACACCGTAGTCGATCTTGGCTCGGGTGCAGGCAACGATGCGTTTGTTGCGCGTTCCATAGCAGGAGAAACAGGTAAGGTAATTGGCATTGACTTTACGGATAAGATGATTGAGAAAGCTAAAGCCAATGCTGAGAAACTAGACTTTACAAATGTAGAGTTCAGACAAGGCGACATTGAGAATATGCCGCTGGCTGGAAACATTGCGGATGTTGTTGTGAGCAATTGCGTTTTGAATTTAGTGCCGAATAAGAAACAAGCCTTCGCTGAAACTTTTCGTGTGTTAAAAGAAGGTGGTCATTTTAGTGTTTCCGATATTGTATTGGTGGGCGATCTTCCGGAAGGATTGCAGAAAAGTGCAGAGATGTATGCCGGTTGTGTTTCGGGAGCGATTCAAAAAGACGAATACCTATCCATCATAAAAGACGCAGGCTTTACCAACATCAGCGTTCAAAAAGAGAAGCGAATCACCTTGCCAGACGAAATTCTGAAAGAATACTTATCCGCAGATGCGATGAATCATTTTAAGAATGGCGACACGGGTATTTTTAGTATCACTGTCTATGCTGAAAAACCTGAAGCGTGCTGCGCTCCGGGATGCTGTGATTAACAATCCAAATTTATTTTAACCATACTGAATACCTTATCTATGTCTTCCGCCCAAAACACAACACTATTTTCATCTTTAATTTTGAAAGTTGATCAATTCAAAAAAGAATTCGATCAGATTTCAAACGAGCGAAAAGAAACGCTTACCGAATTAACGCAGTTTGTTCAGAGTAAAATTGCGGCAAATAAAACGGTTTACTTAAATTTTATATGCACCCACAACTCGCGAAGAAGTCATCTTTCACAACTGTGGGCGCAAGCTGCTGCTTACTATTATGGCATGTCCAAAGTAGAATGCTTCTCTGGCGGAACGGAAGCCACAGCTTTCAATCCAAGAGCGGTGAAAGCAATGCAAGATGCGGGCTTCAATATTATCACAACAAAAGAAGGAGATAATCCAATCTACGAAGTTCGATTCTCGGATTATGCTCCACCCGTCATTGCCTTTTCTAAAAAATATGATGATCCGTTTAATCACAATCAGAATTTCGCGGCTGTTATGACCTGCTCGCATGCTGATGAAAACTGTCCGTTGGTATTGGGTGCAACAAAACGAATTGCACTTACATACGATGATCCAAAAGAGTTTGATGGCACATCCCAGGAAACTGAAAAGTATGCCGAACGAGTTCATCAAATCGGGCGTGAAATATTCTTTGCGTTTTCACAGGTAAAGTTGGTGTAAGATGAGCAATCAAAAACAACTTAGTTTTTTAGACCGTTACCTTACCCTTTGGATTTTCCTGGCCATGCTTCTCGGTGTTGGTCTTGGAAATTTTTTACCGATGGAAGAATTGATGCAGCCGTTTCAATTCGCAACTACTAATTTATTAATTGCTGCAGGTCTTATCATCATGATGTTTCCTCCGCTTGCAAAAGTGCGGTATGAACACTTAGGAAAGGTATTCAAAAATGTAAAAGTCATTAGCCTGTCTTTGCTTTTGAATTGGATCATCGGTCCGATTCTCATGTTCTTCCTTGCCATTATTTTTCTTCGCGATAAGCCAGAGTACATGATCGGTTTAATTCTCATTGGCATTGCGCGATGCATCGCGATGGTGTTGGTATGGAATGATCTTGCTAAGGGCGATAAAGAATATGCTGCAGGGTTGGTGGCACTCAACAGTATTTTCCAAGTGCTGTTCTATAGTTTGTTTGCGTGGATCTTCATCACCGTGTTACCTCCTTACTTTGGCATCAAAGGTTCTGTTGTTGATGTGAGCATGAGCGATGTAGCGAAGAGTGTGTTTCTGTTTCTTGGTGTTCCATTCCTTGCTGGTTTTTTAACACGTTTCACTTTTAAGAAGGTAAAAGGAGAAGAATGGTATGTACAAAATGTAATTCCCAGGATTAGTCCACTGACCTTGATTGCGTTGCTCTTCACCATCGTAATCATGTTTAGTTTGAAAGGCAAAACGATTCTGGAAATACCGTTTGACATTATTCGTATCGCCATTCCATTAGTCATTTACTTCATCGTCATTTTTGTTCTTAGTTTTATTCTCTCGAAAAAACTTGGGGCGAATTATGAAGAGAATACTTCTGTTTCATTCACAGCAACCGGCAACAATTTCGAATTGGCCATTGCTGTTGGCATTGGTGTTTTTGGAATTAACTCGGGCCAGGCCTTTGCAGGTGTAATCGGGCCGCTCATTGAAGTGCCTGCATTAATCCTGTTAGTAAATTTTGCTTTCTGGTTTAAGAAGAAATTATATTCAACAACATCAGTTTAGTCAAATGAATAACCGGTTCGATGTTATTGTAATTGGTGGAGGGCAAAGTGGTTTGTCAATAGGATATTACCTAAGGCGCGCTGGCTTGTCTTACATCATTCTCGATAATCAAAAAGAATCTGGAGGAGCGTGGCTTCATACCTGGAGATCATTGCGTTTATTTTCTCCGGCACAATGGAGTTCATTGCCCGGGTTGATCATGACGGGAGGAAGCAATCATTATCCTTCGCGCGATGTTGCTATCGAATACCTAAAGTATTACGAGACAAAATATAAACTTCCGGTTATCCGGCCAGTGAAAGTTTTAAAGGTATTCAAAGAGGAAGATGAATTCACATTGGAAACCTCAAATGGCTTATACTTTTCGAAAGCTGTAATCAGTACGACTGGTTCTTTTTCTAATCCATTCATACCTCACATTAAAGGCAATGAATTATTTAAAGGACAAGTACTTCACTCCAGTCAATACTATTCCCCTGATAATTTTGTTGGCAAACGGGTGGCCATTGTTGGTGAAGGAAATTCTGGTGCACAAATCTTAGCCGAAGTTTCAAAAGTGACAGGTACCTTGTGGATCACACAAAAAGAACCGCATTTTCTTCCTGATCATATTGATGGTCGTTATCTCTTTGATGCCGCTACTCAAATGTATGAAGCGCAGAAATCAGGTCAACGATACAAAGCTCCTTCACTCGGTGATATTGTAATGGTAGAATCCGTCAAAGAAGCAAGAGCTAGAAAAGTTTTGAAAAGTCTAAGACCTTTTGATCGCTATACAGAGGATGCACTGATCTGGTCTGATGGGCACGAAGAAAAAATAGATGTTATTATCTTTTGCACAGGTTTCAAACCTTCACTTCAACATTTGACTTCGTTGAATGTTGTTAATGATGAAGGTAAAGCAGACACAAACGGAACAAAGTCCAAGTTAGTTGAAGGGCTTTGGCTTGTTGGTTATGGAAACTGGACCGGGTTTGCTTCAGCAACGTTAATTGGTGTTGGCCGAACAGCGAAAGCAAGTGTTGAACAGGTATGTGAGTATTTATCTGAGAAAGAAAACAGGAAACACTATGAAAGCATTGGAGAGCATCCCCTGGACTAAAACCCAACAGGAATTAAAAAGCTTTGTTTATTATAAAGTAAAAGATAAAGCGTTAGCGGAAGATATTGTTCAGGATGTATTTCTGAAAATACATTCAAGACTTGATCAATTAAAGGATGACGAAAAAATTATCAGTTGGATTTATCAGATCACGCGCAACACCATCACCGATCATTTCCGGGCACAGGCGAAATCATTTCAACCTTACGATCTTGATTGGGAAAGTAATCCGACTGGTTTGAATGATTGCGTTTCATCCTGCCTGAATGAAATGCTGTTAACCCTTCCTGAAAAGTATCGCGAAGCTATCGAGTTAACAGAATTCAAAAATCTCACGCAGCTTGACCTTGCTGATAAACTTAACATTTCCTATTCGGGTGCAAAGTCAAGAGTTCAGCGTGCGCGCCAAATGCTGAAGGAGAAAATGGAAGAACAATACCATATTAAAATGGATGCTTACGGAAATGTAATCGTATGTGAAAACAGAAGTCCTTGCAATTGTACAAACGCTCCCACAGAAGAATACCTTTAAGAACAGAGTGGAGCATGAGCCCCACCCCGTTTTAAAATTAGCAACACCCCATGGTGATGCCTCCACAGCAATCGCCATCGCAACAGCTGCCCGGATCAACATAATTCTCCATAGCTTTAATTATTTAGTTTGACGTTTGTTCATGAGTGATTCCTTATCACCCACAAATACTGACGGCATCCTGAATCCAAAGACGCAAAATATTCCATGCGTCTTTTTAAGCACTTCTCCGTCATCCTCAGGTAAACACAAAAACATGAAAAAACTAACATCATTACTTCTCTTCTTCTTCCTGGCAACTCTTATTACTTACGGCCAACAAAAAATAAATAGTGCACATAGCCAACTAACTCCATCTCGTGGTCACTATAAACAGCTTGCCACCTTTAGTCCCAAGCCAAATCCTTCCAATGCTGAAATCGATAAACAGAAATTCTTTACGAGCAAAGAGGCCATTGAAAAGCGACTAAGCCTCAAGCCCGTTTACCTTCAGAATATTACACTTGATGATTTTAAACTTCCTGATGTTCCTGCCAATAGTTCGGATCAGACACGTGCTGAAATAAATTACTTATTAGCAATACAAAAACATCGATCAGTCGAGGACGTAAGAACCAGTCTTTATATGGCCGATGTCTATTTTAATCTAAGCGTTAAGCCAAGCGACTCAACCTATTCACGCTACCGAAATAATCTTTTCTTCATTGGCCGATCCACAGGTTCCTGGTTTAATCCTGAAACACTTCCGGTTACAGCGGATTTTATGGCGAACATATGGCGTGACGCCAGCTACTTTATCTGGTCGTTAAAATTTAAATATGCCCGAATCAGACCTCATGCAATTGATCCAGAAATAAAAAATCTACAAGAAACTGATTGGGCTGCGTATCCGAGCGGCCATGCTGCTAATTCGTATATCAATGCCTACCTGTATCAAGAACTTGCTCCACAATTCACAGACATCTTTATTAAAGATGCTTATGACATGGCGCATTCGCGCGAAATACTAGGTGTCCATTTTCCAACTGATTCGGAAACTTCCCGAATATTTGCAAGACAATTTGTGAACCTGCTATTTCAAAATGAAAAATTCTTAAAAGATTTTGAGAATGTAAAAGCAGAATGGGCCTTAAAGGCAAAAGAAGATTTTCAAAAGTAGACCCAATACAAAAAATTACCACGAATGCACGAATAAATTCATATCCTGCATTTGTGGCAGCCCTATTGACTTATAAGAAAATAATCTGAGTCTTATTACTGAAATAAATTTGGGAAGCTCCACACAATCCAGCCATACAACACAAAATAAAAAACACGAGCAGAACATGCTAACAGAAATTGCTTAAAGGGAATGGCAACAGACCCGGCCAACATGCATGTTGCAGAAAATGGAACTGGTGTTAGAGCACCGACCAATACGAGAAAAGATCCGTATTTTTTTAACTGTCGGTTGTATTGACGGAAGTATTTGTATTCTAATTTTCGATACAACCGGGTACGCGAAAAATATTTTCCGATGAAATATCCCAACACACCCGCGCCAAACGAGATAACAGAAAGAATGCTAAGATTAACAACATATTGTGACAGCGAAACATTAAGTAAAAGTTTCCAGGTGGTCATAAAAAGCACCGGAGGGATTAAGCCAAACACAGCCTCCGAACCAAAGAAGATGGAGTATAGGATGAGCGGCTTGTCTTTAATATTCTGAAGCTGTCGCGTAAAATTTTCTTGTATAAAATCTTCCGCATAAATAAAAGCAACCAGAATAACGACCAGCCAGATCAGTCCTCTCACAAGGTTCTTTAATAAAAATCCCGACTGTGTTTCTTCTTCCGGCTGATTCATTAATTATTCAATATAGGTGCTCTGCTAAACGGCTTAGTGGCATCAAATAGCTTACGCAAGGTAACGTGTTTCTTCACAATGTTGGGAGTAACCTGCTCAGCAATTCGAATCATTTTTGGATTAAAATCTCCAATCCAATTCATTTCGTATTCTGTGTATTGAAAATTTTCAGCCTGCGCCATTCTTCTGAAGTTTTCAATCAGCCCGGCATCAACATTTTTCCCCTGATGTTCGGGTATAATTCCAAACAAAATACCAAAGGCCTTGCGATTTGTCTTTCGGAATGAATGCCAAACAAACTTCACTTTTTCAACCCAATCAAGTTTGCCATTAAAATACTTAAAGATTTGATTGACTTCCGGCAATGAAATAAAAAATGCGATTGGTTCATCCTTGTAGTATGCAAACCACACTAATTTCTCATCGATCACAGGTTTCATCTGCTTCACGATATGCTTGGCCTGTTCAACAGATAGTTCACTCATTTCTTCCCTATTTGTCCAGGCCTTGTTATAGACATATCTGATTTTTTCCGCCAGTGTGGTGTCTGATTTTGGCAAATAAGCAAAACGATAATCGCGATCCTTTTCTATGATGGATGATTTCTCCTTGATCTTTGGATCAAGCATCCCTTGCATCGGTCTGCCGAAAGTGAGTTGGTAGAAGTAGGCCTGAAATCCATACGTGCGAAATAATTCTTCGTAGTACGGAAAATTATAATTGCATAGGTAATTAGGTTCGCGATCAAAGCCTTCAATGAGTAAACCCCACCATCGATCTCTGCCGCCAAAATTAATGGGGCCATCCATCGCTTCCATACCTCTCTCTTGAAGCCATTGCTTACACTGATCGAATAGCATAAAGGCAGCATGTTGATCGTAAATACAATCAAAGAATCCGATACCACCGGTTGGCTGATCATTTCCCTTTGTTGTTGTTTTATGATTAACGAAAGCGGCAACGCGACCAATTACTTCCCTGTGATTGTTTAAGAGTAACCACCGGATACATTCTCCGTTCTGAAAAGCGTTATTCTTTTTTGAGTTGAATACGGCCTCAATGTCTTTATCTAACGGGCGTATCCAATTAGGCTCAGATTGATATAATTTCACCGGCAGCAACAGGAATTCTTTTTCGTGTTGACTGCTGATCACTTTTACTAGCTTCATCGGGGTTCTATGACGAACGAACTTATCTTGCTCACAACACTTTGAATTCGATTGGGCAATATAATATTGAAACGGGTCCCCTCTCCAAGCTTACTCGCCACTGTTATCTGACCGCCCAGTTTATCAACCGCATTTTTTACAATGTATAATCCTATGCCCGAGCCATCTGATTGTTCTGTGGCGCGATAGAACATTTCAAAAATTTTATTGAGACTTGCTTCATCAATCCCAATTCCATTGTCGGCAAAACTGATTTCTGTTCTTACGTTATCGGTTATAATTTTAATGCTGATCTCTGATGTCTTGCTATCAAAACTTCTGTACTTAATTGAGTTTGAGATAAGATTTCGGAGAATTTCGGAGATACGCCATGGATCGTTATAAAAATCAGATCCTTCAATTTTAATATTCCGGATTATTTCGTTGGCCCCTTCCAGGTAACTAAGTTCACTAAACGTGCGATCAATAATTTGCGCAAAGTTTACATTGCTAATGCTCACTTCCATTTTCAAATTTTTGGAATGGCTAAGTACATCACCAATAAAGTGATCGAGGTGTTCTACCTTGTCTCCAATAATATCAATGTAATCCATCGGGTTGTCTGTATTGCCTGGAAGTTTAGCCAGATTCACCAATCCTAAAATAGATGATAGCGGTGCGCGTAGATCGTGCGAAACTTTATAGACAAAATTATCAAGCTCGGTATTCCTTACCTTTAATTCTTCTTCAACCTTCTTTCGATCGGTGATATCAACATACACTCCATAAATACCGATAGTTTGTTTACCCAGCACAACCGGCATACCGTAAAGAATAACACTTAATACATTTCCACTTTTATGTTTGCGAATGGTTTCCAATCGCACGACCTGATTGGCTGTAATGAGATTGTTTAAATCAACACCTTCATTTCTTAACTCATCCGGAACAATAGTATCATTCAGATTCTTTCCTTTCAATTCACTCACATCATAGCCAAACATGGCTTCAAATCCTTTGTTGATTTGCTGCACTTTTCCGGATTCATCGAGCATTACAACTGCCATCGGTATATTCTGGAAAAGTTGTGAGAAGAGTGTTTCATTTTTCTTGACACGCGCTTCGGTAATTTTCCTTTCAGTAATGTCTCGAAAAATAACCTGCACGGAAGGAGCTCCTTTAAAAATAAAAGGAAACGCCATCGCTTCAACATCAATTACCTTTCCGTCAACACGAATAAATTTTTGCTCGATCATTGGTGCTGGCACTCCGGCTCCGGCTGCAACCTCGCGAACTCGCTCTAATAGATTTTCACGGTAGTCGGGATGAATGTAGTTCATCACATGCGTACCAATAATATCACTTGATTTCTGTGCCCCCAGAATAAGCTGAGCGTGTGCATTTGCGAAAACAAGCTTACCATGAATATGGATAGCAATGCCCATCGGTAATCGCTCTACCAAACCCTGATAGCGGATCTCGCTTTCTTTGCCCGAACTTTTTCGCTCGGTTATATCCTGAATAATTCCTCTTCGAATGGTTACACCAAACTCATCTATTTCGTGGTTTGATCGTACTTCCATCCAGCGCTCTTCGCCCCGAATAATCATCCGGCCGCGCCAGTTCAGTTCGCCTTCCTGCTTATAACTTTCGTTCGAACGCTCAGCTAATGTTGCAAAATCCTCTTCATGAATAAGGGAATCCATAATGGAAGCTTCTTTCATCACAGCCTCGGGTGTAACGCCTAATATTGCCTCAGAGGCTTCACTGATAAAGGTAAAGCGATTGGTTCCATCGGGATGGATTGTGTACTCATAAATTACAGCAGGCAAATGCCTGATGATGTCGTTCATGGTAAGAATTATTGGCAACACGTAAAAAGTTTCATAAGCGTTACAAACGGTTGTACTTAAACTCCGCAAGATAGTTTTTAGAACAGATAAAACAAGGGCATGTAAGGGATGAATCCATTATGACGAAATTTTATAGCAATTACCTAAAGCCTGAAGCGTGCTTTATTTGTTGAAGATACCAAATGAATGAATATTATCCCAACCTGAAAATCAGCAGCAACAAGTAGACTGTTGAAACACGGATTATGATCATGGTAAATTTAAGGACAAGCCCTTACGTTGTTCTAAAGTTTCTACATGACACTGGCTTCTAATGCTACGGCAGATTAACCAGTGAAATCGATTGTAATGTAAATAGAAGTCAATCGTTTATCCACCGCTCAATTACCTTCGCATAATGAGCGTACTCCAGTGCATGTACTTTATCTGCAATTTGTCGGGGTGAATCCGCTTCTAAAACTTCACAGCTTGCCTGAAATAGAATTCTCCCCTCGTCATACTTTTCATTGACCAGGTGTATGGTGATACCTGTTTCATTTTCACCTTCCGATTTTACGGCTTCGTGGACGCGCATGCCGTACATTCCTTTTCCACCAAATTTCGGTAGTAAGGCTGGGTGAATGTTGATGATTTTGTCTGGATAATGTTGTGTTAGATAGGAAGGCACAAGCCACATAAAACCAGCCAACACAATATGACTGACTTCCTTCTCTTGAAGCCAGGTGAGAACAACGATCGAGTCTTTGAATTGCGCTTTGGTAAATACTTTAGTAGGTACATTGTACTTATCGGCCCGAGCCAAAGCAAATGCTGATGGATTATTGCTGAGCAACAACACCACTTGAATGGTTGAGTGACGATTGAAGTACGCTAAAATTTCTTCAGCATTGGTTCCGCTACCGGAAGCGAAAATGGCAATGCGCTTTCTCGTTAAAGACATAGCCGCAAAAGAACCAAACTAAATCTTGATTGACAAATCAATTGTAATCTGATGGTTCTTACACAATACCTTTTGGAAATTTTAGCTTTACCTTAGACTTTGTAATTGTTAAGTCAATACCTTTTGTCAATGGATATTCTTTGGATAATACTCGGCATCGTCATGATATTGCTTGGTTTAGCTGGCAGTATTATTCCTGCTCTACCCGGCCCACCACTTTGTTTGGTTGGCTTGTTATTGCAGCAACTCAAAACACTTCCGCCCTTCACGGCAACCTTCTTGTGGTTGTGGGCGGGCGTAGTGATTGTTTTATTGGTGCTGGATTATGTTACCCCTGCATACGGAACCAAAAAATGGGGAGGTAGCAAGTTTGGAATTTGGGGAAGTACCATCGGAATATTTGTGGGTATTTGGTTTGGCCCTGTAGGAATTTTTCTCGGACCCTTAGTAGGTGCATTCATCGGAGAGATAATAGCAAACAAAAGTATGCATCAGGCTTGGAGAGCGGCTCTCGGGTCCTTTATTGGATTTCTTGTCGGCACGCTTCTTAAACTCATTGCATGCTTTATCATGACGTATTATTTTATTGTTAGTCTTTTTTAAAGCAGTGCCACCGTTTTTTATTTTTTGACTTTATAGTACGAATACCCAACTCCCCATTCTACAAAATCAGAATAGAATTTCTGATACAGCCTTACACTGGCACGAACAAAAATTACTTTCGATAGATCATAACGTAAACCAAGGCGAGCATACCAAATACCTTTGTCTTTCGGCACTTTTAAATTCAATCCTGCTTGCGTAACCAGCGTCCACCGATGCACCATGTATTCATGTGAAAGATGAACGCCAGGCCAATACAGAAGATGAGAAGGTATGTTCCCCGATGGATATTCTGATTCATAATCCTCTTTAAGCGATCCATCATAAAATAAGTCAAGCCCTGCGCCCAGCTTTCCGGAATAACTATAATGTTTTGCTGCATCCAATGTCAAAGACGAGACTAAGTAGTAAATGTGATTGTTTTTATTTTTAAAGGTTGTTGCTACGCCAGCAGCTGCGACACCATAAAACTCGATCATCGATTTAAATGGATCGATGTCATGATAAATATTGGGTGGTGGCATAAAAGTAAGATCACCACCAGTATACTTCTTTTGTTTTGATGGTCTTAATTTATAACGCAGCGATACATTGCCTGCATATAAATTCACCCCTCTGTTGGGTGAAACTATTCTGCCATTCGACATATGGTTAAGGTTTGCCCCAATAATTCCATCCAGTCGGTTTGAGATTTTGAATTCGTATTGAAGCGCCAGCATGAAAACAAAATTAACGGAAGAACCAATTACCCTTTGTTCAGGATTGTCTAGTGAATCGTAAGGCTTCCATCCATAGGATAAGCCTACATCAAAGTTGTATGTGATTTTGGATTTTTTAAATCGAACAATGCTTTCGTTAAAAAATAAATAGGTTGCGAATGGATTCCCAAAAATGTTATCATTCGGTTGAAAGAAAAATTTTGTAACTCCTATTCCGAAGGTAGGATAGTGATGCAGCTGTTGCCATTTCTTTCTTCCATACCCTGTTAAGCCATACCGGATATCGATGGCATTGAAAGGATTTTTTTCAATATATTCAACCTCATCCACTCCACTGGGTAAAAAGCCACCATGCTGATACCGGAGTTGCACAAAACCATATTTAGGAAACATACGCTGATCGGCACTATCGGCTTTGTTGAAAAACCAATTCTGTGCTGAAACAAGGTGAACGCTAAGCGTTAATAAAATTAGTGTCCCGATTTTTTTCAAGACAATGCGGATTGAGAGTAAAATTAATAACCTCCGAAATACCTTCTGGAAAACCACTCTGTACTTACAAGAAGTAAGAGCAATACAAATACCCACTTTAGATTGATGATGGAATTATAAGTCTCCTCGGTATGAATCAACTGTTTTGCTTCATTTGATGTCAGATCCTTTTGTAAGAGATTGGCTTGTGTAGAAGAGTAAAACTTTCCACCGGTATTCGCAGACAGTTTTCGAAGCAAACCAAAATCAGCTTTAAGATTTTGCAACTCTGCCTGTCGGGCAACAACTGCAAACTCGCCCCTCACTTCCTCACTCTTTTGATTGACCGATGTTTTTGATTTGTACTTGTACACACCTTCTTTCAAATTACCTACGGTGTAGCGCTCATTGCCAAGGCTTAATGTATAGTTGTACTTCGTTTTCTTGCTATTCTCGTCTGTCAGTTCAATGTCTACAGCATTGCCGTAAACAGGTTCGTACAAATCGTTGTACACCTGACTTTCAAAAACAACGGGTTGTGTTTCTGAAAATTCCTGCTGGATGGGGTAGCTCTTGAACTTTCGTTTGTCATCGGTTGTACTCAGGTATTGTATGAGTTTACCAAAAATCTCATCGAAGGCAATTGTGTTTTCGTTTCGATCAAATTCGTTTAAGCGCCATCGCCATAGACCCTCTCCTAACATAAACCCAATCTTGCGATTGTTCTGCTCATCAACTCCAAGCAACATTTTTTGGGTGGCCATGTTTCCGATGCGCTGATACAATATTGGGCTGGCAGTAGCGCTGATTTTTATTTTCCCAAAGTGAACAGAAACCGGTGGATAGTTTTCTAAAACAGCACTGGCTTCTGGTGAAATAGAAAAGTTAGAAAACGTTGAATTAACAACAGGCAATACTTCATCAAAATCCCGCGGAGGAGTTTCAAAAGTTATGGGCATGTTGAGCTTGGCAAGAGTTTGCAAGTCGGATTGCTGACCAAGTATAAGAAACAGAGATGTTTTACTTACAGAAAATTTTTGAAACAGCTCCTTTGTTTTTCCCCGAAGAGCGGGTGACTGGTGAAAAATAACGAGATCGATCTGCTCCGGTTGAAGCACGCTTGCCGGTTGCTCTGATACTCCGGGTATGTGGAGCAAGAATTCATAGTTTGAATTTTTATCAATTACCTCCCGAAGTGCCTTGCTATCGGGGTGCGGAGCTGCGGATACAAAAAGTATTTTCTTTTTGCCCTCTACGACTTCAATAAAAATCGAAGCTTGATTATTGCGTGTGTTGTATTCACCATTTTTAATTTCCACCTGCACGTCTAATTTCTGAATACCTTGCTCATCAGCCTGTGGTTGGAAATCATACAATAGAAATTGATCATCCGAAGAATTTTTGGTTTGCTTATCCAACAGCTTTCCTCGCTTTAAAAGAGAAACTTCAATGGTTTGATTCGGAAGATTTTTTACCATCAATTCAACACGCACCGGAAATCTGTTTCCCTGATACGCGATTTTATTGTACATCAGATTTTTAACAGCAATGTCTGTTCGTTCAAGCGTATCACCAAGACCTAAGGTATAAACTGGAAAAGGATACGAAGCATACAGGGGCGAAACACCCTGGTTATAAATTCCATCCGAAACCAAAACTACTGCATGAATGTTTCTGCCTTCATATTGATTGGATATTTTTTTCAACCCTCCACTTAAATCGGAAGTAGTTTCGTTGAGTTTTTGCAATGAACCCTCATCGCCATTGAGATTACTGATTCTAGTATCAAATCCTTTTTCGTTTGCTGCTTTAACTGTTTCCGAGAGTTGATCAGAAAGTTTTTGAATAGACGTTGAATCACTTCCTTCTTTAACCGAAGAAGAGGTATCGTATAAAAAAACCAATACAGGCTTCTCAAATAAATTGTTGATTTGTTTTACGATTGGTCCCAGCAAAAGAAACATAAGGAAGAAGGCCAGCACTGCACGCATGCCAAATAAAATCCATTTCCATGTCTTCGTCCACGGACCTTTTATTTGATACATCAAGAAAGCAAAGCCCAATGCCAGTGCAAGACAAACCAAAAGGTAAGCTGGGGATGATTCTAATATAATTCGCTGTTGATCCATCTGCTTCTATCAATAAAAGGCGGTGTTCATATTTATGACTCTACTCTTTATATGGTTTTGGAATTGTTGTCAGTTACCGGTTGCCAGTCACCGGCATCTGGCAACCAGTCAATACCCATACTTCTCTTTCCACAAACTCCTCAAATACTTTCTTAACTCTTCTTCACGCGGATTATTTCCGGGGTCGTAAAATTTACTTCCACTTAGCTCGGGTGGAAGAAATTCCATGTTGGCAAAATTGTTTTCGTTGCTGTGCGCATACTCATAGCCTTTTCCGTAATCCAAATTTTTCATCAACTTTGTTGGCGCATTTCGAACCGACAAAGGCACCGGTAAATCTCCCGTTTCGCTTACCGCCTTCTGTGCATTCGCAATGCCCATGTAACTCGCATTACTTTTAGATGAGCTGGCAAGGTAGGTAACACACTGCGCTAAAATAATTCGTGCTTCCGGATAACCAATTACATCCACAGCTTGAAAGGTGCTCGTTGCCATAATCAATGCAGTTGGGTTGGCATTCCCTATATCTTCGGAAGAAAGGATTACCAATCTGCGTGCAATAAATTTTACATCTTCACCACCTTCAATCATCCGTGCTAAATAATAAAGCGCGGCATTGGGGTCGCTTCCGCGGATGGATTTTATGAATGCTGAAATAACATCATAGTGTTGCTCGCCACTCTTATCATAAATGGCAATGTGTTTTTGTGCGAGTTCCATGACCAATGCATCTGTAATGGTTACATCACCTTGTACAGATTCGCAGATCAGCTCAACCAGATTTAAAAGTTTCCTTCCATCACCTCCGGAAATATTAAGGAGTGCCTGGTGCTCTTTGATAGTGATTTTTCTCTTCTTAAATTCTTCATCACGCGTCAATGCCTGATCAATGAGCTTTAGCAATTGCGTTTCGCCTAATGATTTTAATATGTACACCTGGCTTCGTGATAACAAAGCTGAATTAACTTCAAACGATGGATTCTCAGTGGTGGCACCAATCAAAGTAATAGTTCCTTTTTCAACAGCTCCTAGCAAAGCGTCCTGCTGTGATTTATTGAAACGATGGATCTCATCAATAAATAAAATGGAGCGTGGAGAAAGCTTTGCTTTTTCAATTACCTCACGAATATCTTTTACACCTGCATTGATTGCGCTTAAGGTATGAAAGGGCTTCTTCACTTCGTTGGCAATAATATTTGCAATGGTTGTTTTGCCCACACCGGGAGGTCCCCACAAAATCATGGAAGGAATGTTTCCCGATTGAATTGCTTTTCGAATAACCCCGTTCGGGCCGGTAAGATGTTCCTGTCCCACCAACTCTTCCAAAGTGGAAGGGCGCATGCGCTCTGCTAAAGGTGGTTTGGAATTAAAGACCATTACATGAGAATTAAGGTGATGAACGCATTAACGGTAAACCCGATCATGAGGCAAATGAAGAATATAAAATTCAGCAATAGAAATTTAGAAATCGTTTTCCCTCTCGATTGCTTGTAGACTTTGCGCATCGCTTTGTACAAATAGAAAAATCCGACAATGGATAATAATGGAGGTATCCAATCAAGCCAACTTACCATTTTGCATAGTAAAGCAATGGTACCGATCAAATACATAAAATCATAAATAAGCACTGAAAAAACCAGGTGTTCCGAAAAATAAAAATCTCTGCGGATGTACAGTACTTTGAGAATTAACGCAAAGATCGGAAGTAAAATAAAAATCATCCGCGGGATGTTCTCTACAAAACTTTGAAAGAATTTTTTTATAATGGCCTTATCATCATCGCCATTTTCTTGTTTTATTTTGATCATTTTTTCGGTGAAGTACCGCTCAATTTTACCATCACGTTTGGCAATTGGTTTTAGATTTTCAATCGAATCATATTCTTCAATTGTTTTGGGGTCTGCATCTGACCAATTAAATGATCCATCAAAATTAGTTGAATCGATGTTCTTCATAACCACAGGATCCAAATTGACTTTAAGCGTATCCAGTAATTCCTTCTTTTGTTCACTCGTTAATTCCTTGCCATCTTGGTTTATATTAATTTTATCTTCATCGGGAATAAACGATAATACCAGAAAGAAAATAAAACTGAGGAATACATACATTCTAACCGGATGGTAATAACTCTCACGTTTGCCGGCATTGTAATCATTTATAATCCTGCCGGGCCGAAAAAGCAGAAAGCCAAACGTTTTGAAAAATTTTGATTCGAAACTATAGAATGAGCTTACGAAATTGACAATGAAATCGCCAATGTCTTGCCTTCGTGGTAGATTCTTTTGACCACATTGATGGCAGAATGTTCCGTGTAATGGAGCACCACAGTTTAAACAGTTTTTCTGATCCGGATTTTTACCCGTTTCTTCGGCAGCCACAACCCCTTCCGCAAAAGGCAATGATTTATCCAATTCGTCCATTTCTCCTTCGAGTTTTGAAGGCTCAAATTACAGAAAATGTAATTAGAGTTCGTGCTAAAAAAACGAACTCCAACTGATTGCTCAATTGGAGTCGTTTACAAAATAGATGGGCCCTATAGGTGCTTATTCTTTTTTCTCTTTCGAAGATGCCTTTGGCTTCTTCGCTTTAATTGTAAGGACATCGCCTTTTCCATCATGGTCGGCAAGAATGATACCGCCCTCTTCCAATTCGCCCTTGAGCATTTCTTCTGCTACCGGATCTTCCAGATATTTTTGGATGGCTCTGTTTAAAGGCCGTGCTCCAAATTGCTGATCATATCCTTTTTCTGCCAGAAAATCTTTCGCTTTATCCGTAAGCTCGATGGTATACCCAAGTTGCTCAATGCGTTTGAACAATTTGCCTAAGGTAATATCGATGATCTTATGAATATCCTGACGTTGCAATGAGTTGAACACAATCACATCATCCAATCTATTCAGAAACTCCGGACTGAACACTTTCTTCAACGCACTTTGAATGGTTGATTTCATTTGTTCTTCTTCCGATTCGCGCTTGGCTACAGTTGAGAAACCAATACCTGTTCCAAAATCTTTTAAGTCACGCACCCCAATGTTGGAGGTCATGATGATGATGGTGTTTCTAAAATCAACTCTTCTTCCTAAACCATCGGTAAGAATACCATCGTCAAGTACCTGAAGGAGAATATTGAAAATATCCGGATGGGCTTTCTCAATCTCGTCAAGCAAAACAACTGAATAAGGCTTGCGTCTTACTTTCTCGGTTAATTGCCCACCTTCTTCATATCCAACGTATCCCGGAGGTGCACCAACCAATCGTGACACAGAGAACTTCTCCATGTATTCACTCATGTCGATACGGATCAAAGATTCATCTTTATCAAAAAGATAGGTAGCCAGCACCTTGGCCAACTCTGTTTTACCAACACCCGTTGGACCTAAGAAAATAAAAGAACCTATGGGCTTGCGTGGATCTTTCAAACCAACACGCGTGCGTTGAATGGCTCTTGTTAATTTCTTAATTGCCTCTTCTTGTCCAATTACTTTTCCGCTCAACTCGTTTGACATGTTGAGCAACTTATTGCTTTCCTTTTGAGCAATCCGATTGGTCGGGATACCTGTCATCATACCAATTACATCGGCAACGTTCTCTTCGTTAACCGTGTACTTTTCTGTACGGGTTTTTTCTTCCCACTTTGCTTTTGCGGTATCTAATTGCTCAATCAGTTTTTTCTCCTTATCGCGAAGTTGGGCTGCCTCCTCGTACTTCTGGCTTTTTACAACCCGGTTCTTTTCTTTCTTCACATCTTCAATCGCATCTTCAAACTTCACGATGTCTTCCGGCACATGAATGTTGTTGATGTGTACACGAGCTCCCGCTTCATCTAGTACATCGATGGCTTTGTCTGGTAAATACCGATCGCTGATGTAGCGATCTGAGAATTTAACGCAGGCTTCGATTGCCTCTTTTGTATAGATTACATGATGATGATCTTCGTATTTCTCTTTGATGTTTTCCAGAATCTGAATCGTTTCATCAACGGTTGTTGAATCGACCATTACCATTTGGAATCTGCGGGCGAGAGCACCGTCCTTCTCTATATATTGTCTGTACTCATCCAATGTTGTTGCTCCGATACATTGAATCTCTCCGCGTGATAATGCTGGCTTGAACATATTCGAAGCATCAAGCGAACCTGAGGCTCCACCTGCTCCTACTATAGTATGTAATTCGTCAATGAACAAAATCACATCAGGCGATTTTTCCAGTTCGTTCATTACCGCCTTCATGCGTTCTTCAAACTGACCGCGGTATTTTGTTCCGGCAACGAGTGACGCTAAATCTAAAGTCACCACACGTTTGCCAAACAAAACGCGCGAAACTTTCTTCTGAATGATGCGAAGGGCGAGTCCTTCTGCAATCGCAGTCTTACCTACACCGGGCTCACCAATTAATATCGGATTGTTTTTCTTTCTGCGCGAAAGAATTTGTGCTACTCGTTCAATTTCTTTTTCACGACCCACAATAGGATCGAGCTTGTTGTCCTCGGCCATACGGGTTAGGTCACGACCGAAATTATCAAGCACAGGTGTTCGTGATTTCTCTGCGCCCTTCTTCTCTTTGCCTGCTCCACCTTGACCAGCGCCACCACCAAAAATTTTGGATGCATCATCATCCGGATCGTCTGTATCTTGAGCGGCCATTGGCCCTTCACTTTGGTATTCCAGCATTTCTTTTACCGTCTCGTAGTTAACATCAAATTTGTTTAATATCTGAGTACCCAGATTATCCTGGTCGCGAAGAATGGAAAGCAATAAATGCTCCGTTCCAATAAGTTGAGCTTTAAAGATCTTAGCTTCCAGATAGGTAATCTTGAGTACTTTCTCTGAAGCTTTAGTAAGGGGAATGTTCGCCAGGTTTTTAATCTGATGGGTTGCTGTTCCTTTTGATATTTTTTCGATCTCGTTTCGGAGTTCATCCAGTGGTACGCCTAGTTTCTTAAGCACACCTACTGCAACACCTTCTCCTTCGCGCACCATGCCGAGAACGAGATGTTCAGTGCCAATGTAATCATGACCAAGGCGCAGGGCTTCTTCACGACTAAGTGATATTACCTCCTTGACCCGGTTGGAAAATTTAGCTTCCATAGAAAAATTGTAAGTGATTAATGTAAATGTAAAATTTTTTGTGTGTTCTCATGCTATCAAATGGCGAAGATTTACTTGGAAAACTAACGCAATCGAAACCTTATTTGTTCATTTCGCTATTGCTGACGCTTCAATCAGTCGGCTGGCAGCAGGTCCCTCACAAAAAATCAGGTCGATGAGACTGAGGTTCTTTACAAACGTACTGCCAAATACCTGAGTATAGGCGATCGATTTATAAAACTTCTCTTCCATGTCAGTTTTCTTTGGGTTTATCAATGATCGTAAGTCGGTTATCGAATTATCTATCGTTTTTTCGTACGCCAAACTTTCCTCTACTGTCACATTCCACTTCAACCACCTGAGACACATTGACAGCAATTGATAGTTTAGATCATATAGATAGGTATGCTTCGAGAATAAAACTTTCTCCAATTCATCCGCATAATATTCAAAGAAAGGTGCCCGACCATAAGCTGATTGAATACTCCGCCAATGATGATTCAACCACTTTTGCGAATAGTCAACTTTGATATCGGTAATACATACGTTGCCATGTTTGGATGTGAGCGGAAGGATGAGCATTTCTTTTGTCTGCGAGGTAAGAATGTAGCATCTATTGCGATAGCTCTGTTTTTGAAAATGTTCATGCTTCTCTATAATAATAGTCGTTGCATGTTGAATCGCTGTGAAGTAAGCAATGGGCGGAAGGTATTGCGCTTCGATTAAAATAGAACTCATTCAAAAAATTAATACTTACAAATCAATTTCACCCAAACCTTGCCGAACCAACACAAGCTCATCACCAGTGCAGTCGATTACTGTAGAAGGTATATTACCTCCAGGTCCGCCATCAATTACAATATCAACCTGATTTTTAAAGTCTTCAAAAATTTCTTCAGGGTCGGTAGTGTACTCTTTAATGACATCATCATCTTTTATGGAAGAGGTAATTAAAGGATTGCCGAGATGTTCCACAATCATACGCGGAATATTGTGATTCGGAATACGAATGCCCACTGTTTTTTTGTTGACATCCAAAATGCGTGGCACTTTACTGCTCGATTCTAAGATAAAAGTGAAAGGGCCCGGCAATGCTTTCTTTAAAACTTTGAACACAGGAGTATCCAACCGCTTTACATATTCTGAAATATGACTGAGGTCGTTACATATAAATGACAAGTCGAGCTTTTGAGGCTTGATGTTCATGATCTGGCAAAGTCGCTCAATGGCTTTTCGATTCATGAGATCACAACCAATTCCATAAATGGTGTCCGTTGGATAGATAATAATGCCACCTTTTTGCAAGACCTCAACGATGTGCAGAATTTTTCTCCTCTCAGGATTTTCAGGATGAATATTTACTAACTCGGCTGACATGGACGAAAGTTAATAGTTAATTGTGAAAGGTTAATGGGGTTAGCCTTTCTGGCTAAAGTTCATTCCTTCAAAAAAGTCCATTGTAAATTTCATATTCTCAATACTAAGTACTTAAGACTACTAACTATTCACCATTAACCATTAACCATTAACCAGCCTTTTACTATTTTTGAGCATGATACTCGCGTTATGAAAGTCAATAAACGATTAATCTTTTTTCTTCTTGCATCAATTTTAGGCATTTCCTTCTCGTATTATGCCTATCAGATTGTATACACACCCAACATTCTGGTGGAGAAAGAGAACCGGCTCTTTATTGTAAAGGAAGGTGCTACTTTTAAGGACATTCAAAAACAGCTACATGAAGGTGATTTTATTCAGGATCTGATTTCATTCAGTTTTCTGGCAAAGATTACCGGCTATGATAAACAGATAAAACCCGGACGTTATATTCTTCAGAAAAATATGACCAACCTCATGGCACTGAGGGTGCTGAAGTCAGGCAAACAAGAACCTGTTCGGATTACCTTTAATAATGTTCGGCTTATTCGTGATCTCGCAGAAAAAATAACCAAGAACATTGGTATGAAGCCTGAGGAATTTGAGGCAGCACTCATTGCCTTTGCTATGAAGAATGATTATGGCTTTACAAAAGACAATGTAATGGTGATGTTTATTCCCAATACATACGAAGTGTATTATAATGTTACGCCTGATGCGCTTATCAAAAATATGCACGCTGAGTACGAAAAGTTTTGGAATGCTGAACGTATAGAGAAAGCAAAAAAAACCGGCTTCACTCCGATTGAAGTTTCGATTCTCGCTTCTATCGTTCAGGCTGAATCCATTCGTGAGGACGAAGCACCTATCATTGCAAGCCTATACATGAATCGCTTGTCTAAAGGCATTGCGTTGCAAGCCGATCCTACGTTGGTTTTTGCTGTTGGCGATTTTTCGTTAAAGCGTGTGCTGAATGAACACAAACAAATTGATTCACCTTACAATACCTATTTATATCCAGGTTTACCTCCGGGGCCGATCAATATGCCTGAGATTAATTCCATTGATGCTGTACTGGATCGTGCGGCAACAAATTATTATTACATGTGCGCAAAAGAAGATTTCTCCGGTCGACATAACTTTACTAACAGTTATGAAGAGCACATGAAGAATGCTGCTAAATATCAGAAAGCACTAACGATTGAGCAACGTAAAGGAGCAGCACTAAACAAAAAATAAAGTGTACCAATCTGAAACCAGCATTCGAGTACGATATGGAGAGACCGATCAGATGGGGTATGTGTATTATGGTTTTTACGCCATGTATTATGAGGTGGCGCGTGTTGAGGCCCTTCGGCAATTAGGCGTTACCTATAAAGAGATTGAAGCCATGGGTGTTATTATGCCTGTACTCGAAAATAAATCGCGTTACCTTTTGCCGGGACGATACGATGAACTACTTCGCATCGTAACCACAATCCGCGAAAAACCTTCTGTGCGAATTGTTTTTGAATACGAAATCTTTAACGAAGAAAATAAACTGATCCACCAGGGCGAAACGAAGCTGGCGTTTGTCGATCAAAAAACAAATCGTCCGTGCAGGCCACCGATGACAATGGAGAAAATATTGGAACCGTTTTTCAAATGAAGTACAAGCACAAACGATTTATCCTGCAATGGAGTCCTGGTAGCATTGCCATTAACTGGATGAAGAAGGTGCGTTTTAAAAAACATGAGAATGTTTCACTTTATAAGATCCTTCGTATTCTGCTGAAGAATTTAATGGACAATGAAATTTTAGATCGCGCCAATGGCGTAGCCTATAATTTTATACTGGCCATATTTCCCGGAATCATTTTCGTGTTTACATTAATTCCATACTTCTCCACATTCTTTCCGGAAATTAATAAAGAAACCATTATTGGATTTATAGAAAAGCAAATGCCTGCAAGCATGGTAGATGCAGTATCCTTTACTGTGTTGGACATTCTGAGTAAACAACGTGGTGGATTGTTGTCTATTGGTTTTTTGTTTGCGCTATTTCTTTCAACAAACGGAATGATGGCTCTCATGCGCGCATTCAACGCAAGCTATCGTACTATTGAAAATCGTGGTGCATTTAAAATGAGACTCATTGCCACCGGACTTACCTTTAACTTAACGTTTGTACTTTTCTTAGCCATTATATTATTAGTGGTTGGACAAATTGTGCTGGATTACCTATTGCTCCACCTTCCAGAATTTACATGGCTTAATTTGAGCGACTTCACCGTGTTCTTACTTTTTGTACTTCCCTTCGTGGTAATTTTTGTTACCTTTTTCATAGCCATAGCAACCATCTATTATTTCGGCCCGGCCATTCATTATAACTGGCGATTTTTTTCTATTGGATCTTTCCTTGCCACAGTGCTTTGTTTAGTCGTGTCATACGGGTTCTCCTGGTATGTAACCAATTTCTCAACCTACAACAAAGTATATGGATCGATCGGAGTCTTAATTGCCATGATGGTCT
>ENA-UOWO01000567-UOWO01000567.1-activated-sludge-metagenome-genome-assembly--contig:-NODE-567-length-53033-cov-13.468704_pt1 | contig 53033 bp, 49 predicted proteins | sample MGYA00238148_ERZ761564 | MGnify/ENA primary metagenome ERZ761564 (study PRJEB28885, sample SAMN05720194) | activated sludge metagenome | isolation source: Anaerobic digester | place: USA...
CGTCCAAGTATCAAAAAATGGACTTCTCGGTGGAACTGGTGGTGGCGTAATAAAAATTATTGTTGGTGCGACTTCAACTATTTATGGTGTCATCAATGCAAACGGTGGAACTGGAGGAGTCTCTTATAGTAATGACGGCGGCTCGGGCGGTGGTGGCTCGGGCGGATCAATTTGGATTGACACCGATGCTATCGCAGGTAATGGAATAATATCAGCTAATGGTGGCGCAGGAGGCCGTGCTAATGGTGGTGGCGCAGGAGGAGGTGGCGCAGGAGGCCGCATTGCTATTTATGCAACATCAACTAGTAACTTTGATTTTAATTCCTCAATAACTGTTACGGGCGGTAGTCCTGGCTCTAATTATGGCACTGCTTATTCCGGTGGGAGTGGTTCTAAAATTTTTGTGAAAAAGAACGGTGGTAGCAGTTTTAATGATCTCTATGTTTATAATGCCGGAAGTCCTGTTATTTTCTCTTCCGATACTACTTATCGCAATATTTTCGCATATAATTCAGCTGGTATTATTTGTAACAGCGCATTAACTTTATCTGGCACCTACGGTGGTGACGGTACTGGCTCGTCTACTATTCTCGGCCTAGCTACTTTCGGCTCTGGCGCTATTATCGCCTCGGGTACGATGAATGTGCTCGGCACCACTACTTTTGGCACTAATTTTACGGTCGGCGGTTACGGTGGTACTACCTATTTCAATCTCGGTGCTAGTTCTACTAACGCCACCAGCCTCACTATCAACTCGGGTGGCTATTTTGAATACCAGAATCTCAGCTCGACTAGTCCAGCTAGTCTCTCTGGCCTAACTATTAACTCCGGCGGTACTCTCCGGCATAAAGCTAATACCTCGGTCTATACTAACGCCCTCAACCTCAATATATTCGGTAATGCCACGATTAATAATGGCGGAAGTATTAATATTTCCGGCAAAGGTTATGCTGGCAATGTAACAGCCACTGGTTCGGCTCCAGCTCTAACCGGTGGTGGCGGTAGCTATTACGGCATTGCCGGTGGTGGTGGCGCCTATGGCGGCGCAGGTGGGCAGGGTAGAAATAATACGACAATTTCTACCTCGTCTAATCCCTACGGTTCCTCCACTGCGCCAACTGACCTCGGAGCCTCGGGTGGCGCTGGCGGTTCAATCTATGCTGGTGGGGCTGGCGGTGGCGCTGTTAAACTCAATGTTACGGGCACGTTGCGTGTCGCCTATGGCGCTAGTATTAATGCTAACGGCTCTAACGGCGTGGGTAGCGGCAACTATGACCCGGGTGGCGGCGCTGGCGGTTCGGTTTGGCTAATTGCTAATGCGATTACCGGTTCGGGCGCGATTACCGCTAATGGCGGCAATGGCTATTTTAATGGCGCGACCTACTACGGCGGCGGTGGAGGCGGCGGCCGTATTGCGATTAGCGTAGCCCAAGATGAATTCGAAGGTATTATTAGCTCGGCCGCTGGCATCGGCTATACAGCCGGTGCTGAAGGTTCGGAAGTGGGTCTAGCTAGTAAACTCTACCGCTCAGTCGGTGCGACTCAGACTAATTTAAATACTAATAACGCGACCGTTACGATTGCCGATAATACCGCTACTTTCTCTTCAGCTCTCTCCAGTCTCATTGGCGTCGGTGACGCGATTGAATACTACAAAACCTCGAGCCTCAGAAAACTAGCCTTCATTACGGCCCGGGTCAGTTCCACTACCTATTCCGTGGCTAACTGGGATGGTGATTTGCCCATAGCTACCACTACGGCTACAGCTCTGGTCTATCGTCCTTTTGCCACTCTGTCTAACTGGGCGCAAGCTACTACCACTACGGCTAACTCTAATTTTGATGCAGCAGTCAAAGCTCTGGCCGTCCCTGGTCAAGATTTAGTCGCTTCTAATACCTCGCTCCTCGTTTCCTGCTATAACGATGCCCTAGATACAGCCACAGTAACGATTACCGGCTGGACCACTGATTCTTCCCACTATATTAAAATCTACACTCCGCATACGGCCTCTCAAGTTGGCACTACCCAGCGCCATACGGGTAAATGGGATACAGCTGGCTACCGCCTCGAAGTCACGAATAGTAATGGCCTGGATATTCGCGATAACAATGTCAGAGTCGAAGGCCTGCAGATTAAACTCAATATGAGCGACAACATAGGTTACGGTGGTATTTCTTTTCTAACATTGTCAGAGCCAGATAGTACTGACCAGCGCGCGGCCTGGAATATTATTACGGCTAGCAACTCCGGCTCTGGCAATGCTTACGGTATTATTGCTGCTTCGCCAGATAATACAACCACCCGTTTCTTTAGCAATATCATCTACGATTTAGATTACGGCCTCTATGTGGCCAACGCTAATTCCTACATTTACAACAACACAACTTACAATTGCGACACTGGTATTTACGGCACCTCCACCACTAAAGTCGTGGAAAACCTAGCTCAAGCCTGTGGTACTGACACCTGTTTTGTCAGTAGTGTGGCTGATACCTGGGGCGAAAATTCTGACCGCAATCTGTCTTCTGATAATACGGCTCCAGGCACTAACGCCCAAAAGAGCGCGACTATTAATTTTAAAGATTCAACTAACCACGATTTTCATCTAGCTGCCACTGACACTATTGCTAAAAACGCCTGGGATACGGTTGACACCATGGCCGATTACTATTATCTCGATATTGACGGTAATACTAAGAGTCTCTGGGATATTGGCGCTGATGAAATGTCCCAAGCCGTTTACCGTTCGGTTGGCCCAGCTAATACAGCAATTCTAGCTCAAGCCAGTGGTGGCACCGATCACTTGAATATTGACAGCTCTGCCTCACAGGCTACATTTGATTCTAACTTAGCTACTAACATTGGCGTGGGCGATGCTATTATCTATGGCTCAGATAGCTACATTACTTTCATTACTGCTAGAACTAACGCCACCACCTTTACTGTTAAAAACTACTACGGTGATAACCCCACGGCAATTAGCAATGACGCTACCTGGAAAATCTACCGCGCTTTCACCTCACTCTCTGGCGCTAATGCCTGCCAAGGCAATACCAGTATCCCGTCCAGTCTCCGCTCCTTTGATGACTGTACGATTATTAAAGATATTATTACCTACAACCAAATCCGCCATTACGCCCTGTATAATGACAACGCTACTGATACTACGGCGGTTGACTTCTCAGGCTGGACCACTGGCCCGGAAAACCAGATTACCCTATTTACCCCGCGTACTACCAGTGAAGTAGGTGAGAGCCAACGCCACACTGGTAGACCAAACACCGGCTATATCCTCGCTCCAGCGAGCGGCAGTTACGCTTTCAATATCGGCACAGACTATCTAACGATTGACGGCCTCAGTATTGACAGTACTAACGTTACTAAAGCTATCTCTACTGACTACAATGTCCAAAAGCAACTGATTATTAGAAATAATATTATCCACGCTAATTCCGGCGCCTCCACCTACGGTATTTATGACTCTGGTACCACTGGCAACCGCTACGACTACAATAACATCATCTACAACGTTAATACTGGTATTTACCACAATGTCTCATCAGCGGCTAATAGCATCTATCTCTATAACAACACATTAGTTAATAATACCACTGGTATTAATGTCAGCGCTGGCACAGCTATTAAATATTCAGCCAACAATCTCTTCTCTGGTGTCACCACAGCCACCAGCTCTGGTTTAACTACCTATACTAACAATATTTCTAGTAGCAATGTCACCTTTGCTAACGCCTCTACTCATGACTACCACCTAGCCCTGACTGATACGGTAGCGATTGATACTGGTACTAGCACGCCGAGAAGCAATACTAGCTATCCACTAACTACTGATATTGACGGGCAGGGTAGAGGCCAATATGACGTCGGTGCTGATGAGGCCAGTCAATATTTTACGGCTACTATTTCCGAAACTGGCGGTGATTTCAGTACGCTAGCGCTCTGGGAAGAAGCAGCCAAAGCCAACCTGACTGCTACCTCAACCGCTGTGTTCACGGTTAATACTATCACCGGTCAATTCCCGATTGGCGCTACTATGGTTGGTGCTACCTCTGGTGCCCGCGGCACGATTGCATTCCTAGCTACTTCGTCCAGCCAATTAATGCTCACCAGCCTGGCTTCTTCCAGTTTTCAACAAAACGAGCAAGTCAATCTCGAAGGCGCTGAAGCTAACCACGTTATCCTCTCTGATGCTGGCAATCCGGTCATAGTACGTGCCCAAATAGGCGGCGCCTGGACCACGCCGGATAATACCGAAGTCAATATTGATACTGGCTGGAGCACTAATGAATGGAGCTATATTAGGATCTATACCGCTACTACCACCCGCCACGCTGGCTCCTGGGACAGCGCTAAATATATTCTGGCAGCCACCTCTACCTCCCCAGCTGCTTCCCTAACCAACACCCAAAACTACACGGAGATTGAGGGTTTGCAGATTGAACAAAACGGCACGGGCTATGGTCTTTACTCCTACAATGCCGCCGCTAATATCACTGGTACTAAAATTTCTAAAAACCTAATTAAACGCACCAATACCGAAGCCGGTGGCACTGGTCTCAAACTAGCTAGCCAAACCCTGGCTAAACTCTGGAATAATGTGGTCTTCGGCAACTTCACTAGAGACTATGACCTGGGTGGCGCGACTAACAATACTATTTACCTCTACAACAATACGGCCTATGGCGGCACTGCCTGCTACTACTCAGATGACGGTGATACTATTGCTATTAACAATCTAGCCCAAGGCTGTACCACTAGTTTTAACCAGGCTAATTTCTCCGCTAATTCTAAAAACAATCTATCAGCCGACTGGACGGCTCCGGGTACTAACTCGGTTACTACCTCCACAGTTAATTTCTACAATACCGCCACCGGCGACTTCCATATGCGTTCTGGCTCGCCCGCTAAAAACACCGGTTACTACCTGGCTACTGATTCCCACCTAGCCGTCACTGACGACTTCGAAGGCGAAGCCCGCTACCAGTACTTCTGGGACATTGGCGCTGACCAGGCTCCGATTGAAGCCACGCTCTACCGCTCGGTTGGTAATGACTCATCTAACCTCAACACGGGCAGCGCGCTGGTTACTATCAGTACTTCCACGGCTACTTTTGCCGAAGCTATGCCCAATAATATTGGTGTCGGTGATGCTCTGCAATACGGCGACCCACTAAAGCTGGCTTTTATCACTTCCCGTATCAGTTCTACTACCTATGGTGTCCAAACCTGGAACGGTTATTATCCAGAAACCGCTGACGCTACCACCACCGCTATTTACCGCGCCCATCTAAAACTAGCTGACTGGCAGTCTCGCACCTCTAATACGGCTATTGACGCGTCTCTCGTCGGCTCAGTCAGCGGCTATGGTAGCGATTTAGATGCTTCGAGCACTATTCTTAAAATTGCCTGCTACGGCGCCACCAGTCCTGATGATGCTGCCGTAGCCATTTCCGGTTGGACTACTTCCACTTCTAGTTCCATTACTATTTTTACCCCTCGAGCAACTACTGAAGTCGGTACCAGCCAACGCCATGCCGGAGTTTGGGATGATTCTAAATACCGTCTGGTGCTGAGCAACGACAGTATTCCGTTAACTATTAGTAATGGTCAAGTGAGAGTAGAGGGTTTGCAAATTGCCTTGAATGACGGCAGCAGCAATTCCCGCTCGGCAGTTTACTTTAATAATAGCGCTGATACAGCGCCGTCCTATTTTACTCACGCTATTATCAAAAATAATGATTTAGACAATACAGACTTAGCCGCGATCTATATTAATGACGCTAATGCCCAAACTTATATTTACAATAATCTGGTCTATAGTTTCCGTGGCACTAGCCAATTTGGTATTAGAGCTAACAACGGTTTAGCCTATGTGGATAATAATACCATTAGCTCTAGTACTGTTGGTGTCTACCAGACGGGCGGTACACTTACCCTAAGAAATAATGCTATTTTTAATAATACCACTGACTTATCGTCAACTGGCGGCAGTCTAACCGCTGACCATAATGCTTCTGATGACAGTATTGGTGCTGATAGCCATTGGATTAATATCAGTTCAGATATTACTAATGAAACTAAGGGTTGGAATATTGCTTTTACTGATTATATCAACTATGATTTTACTGTCAGAAATATGTTCTCACCGCTGTATGACTCTGGCGTTACCCTGTCTACTATTACCAGCGATATTATCAGCACCCGCCGTCCTACCTATGATGCTTATGATGTCGGGGCTTATGAATTTACTAATCCCCGGCCTGCTTACCGTGGTGAAGGCAAGCTGCAGGTAGAAGGCAGGGTGAAGATAGAGTAGGAGACTATGTCATCAAAAATAAACAATATAGCTAAAAACACATCATATTTTACAGTTGCTTTAGTAATCCAGAAAGTGATCAGTTTTTCTTATTTTATTTTATTGGCGCGTAATTTTGGACCAGAAGATTTAGGTAAATATTATTTTGCCATTTCGTTCACAACTATTTTTGCTATTTTTATTGATTTAGGACTGTCAAATGTTTTGACTCGAGAAGTCGCTAAAAATCAAGCTAAAGCAGGCGAGCTATTAGGCACTACTTTATTGATAAAATCTATTTTGGCCGGACTGTCACTTTTAACAGCCGTTATTATTATCAATTTACTAGGATATCCATCAATAACCAAGCAGCTCGTTTATATCTCTGTCGTTAGTATGATTCTCGATTCTTTCACACTTTCGTTTTTTGCAGTCGCGCGCGGTTTTCACAATTTAAAATATGAAAGTGTGGCGTCGGTTATTTTTCAGCTGATAGTTATAATTTTAGGATTTCTAGTGATTAAATTTAATTACGGATTAAAATGGCAGATGTCAGTATTAGCACTAGCCAGTATCTTTAACTTCTTGTATGCGTTTAATATTGTAATTTTAAAATTGAAGACAAAAATTTTAGCATCACTCGACAAAGGTTTGATAAAAAATATGGCGCTTTTGGTTATTCCTTTTGCTCTGTATGGTATTTTTCAAAGGATGTTTACGTATTTTGACTCAATGCTTTTATCGTTTTTTGCCGGCGACAAATATGTTGGTCTTTATCAGGTAACTTTTAAAATAATTTTCGCCTTACAATTTTTGCCCATGGCTTTTACAGCCTCTGTCTATCCCGCCTTTGCCAGCTACTGGACCAGCAATCGCGAACAGCTCGCTATAACTTTTGAAAGGGCTATGAATTATTTGATCGTTATTTCTTTGCCCATAACATTCGGCATAATTTCTATTTCCGATAAATTGATTTCTATTTTTAAACCGGAATATATTGAAGCTTTGCTTCCGTTAAATATTGGGATGCTGGCCTTGCTGTTTTTATTCGTGAACTATCCGGTCGGATCTTTGCTTAATGCCTGCGATAGACAAAAAAGAAACACAATTAATATGGCCGTTGCTTTAGTTTTTAGCATAATATTAAATTTGATTTTGATACCACGCTGGCAGGCTGTTGGCGCTAGTATAACAGTTGTGGCTGCTAATTTTTTAATGCTATCCCTAGGCTTAATCGTCGTGCCGCAAATTATAAAATACAATAAGAAAAAAGTCGCTGTTATTTTTATTAAAACATTGTTTGCATCGTTTTTAATGGCTGGATTCGTTATTTTGTTTAAACCATTCATTAATATCTTTTTATTGATAGGTCTGGCGGGCGTTTTGTATTTACTGGTGATTTTAGCTTTGGGCGGTTTTAAAAAAGAAGATTTAATTAGTATATTTAATTCATTTATCAGCAAAAACATTCCTAGCGAATAAACAAAAATGAATATATTACTTTTTACATTGGAGTACCCACCATTTAAAGGCGGGGTAGCTAATTATTATGGCAATTTAGTTGGTCGTTGGCCTGCGAGTGATCAGGTTTTGGTTTTGCATAATAACGAAGGCCAGCTGATTAAAAAATGGTTGCCAATAAAATGGTTACCGGCTATTTGGCAATTGTATATAAAAATAAAAAAAGAAAAGATTGACCATATCATCGTCGGTCATATTTTACCTTTAGGCACAGCCGTTTATTTTGTGTCAAAAATTACCCGAACTCCCTATACCGTTTTTTTGCACGGCATGGACTTAGCTTATGCGCAAAAATTGCCGCGCAAAAGCAAGTTGGCTTATAAAATTTTAGCTAAAGCTGAAAATATAATTTGCGTCAATAATTATACAGCTGATTTAACAAGGAAGTTTTTAAAAGAAAATCAATATGAAAAAATAAAAGTTGTTCATCCCGGCATTGATCCAGAATTAGAAATAGACAATCAACTCACTGAAGAATTAAGATTTAAGCATAATCTAACTAACAAAATTGTGTTATTTAGTGTCGGTCGTCTGGTAAAAAGAAAAGGGGTTGATAATGTGATCAAGGCGATGCCGGAGATATTAAAATCAGCGCCAAATTTATATTACATAATCGCTGGTGACGGTCCGGACAAAATTTACTTGAAAGAATTAGCTAGAGGTATAAATAATGTTATATTTTTAGGCGAAGTTGCAGATAAGGAAAAATGGGCATGGTTATCGCTGTGCGATATTTTTATTATGCCAGCTCGAAATATAGACGGCGATTTTGAGGGCTTCGGTATTGTTTATCTAGAAGCTAATTTAGCCGGCAAACCCGTTATTGCCGGTGATAGCGGCGGCACTAAAGACGCTGTGCAAGGCGCTTATTCGGGAATATTAGTTGACCCGGAAAATATAAGTAGAATTGCCGGTGCGGTTATTGGTTTGGCTCAAGATGCTAAATTAAGAATTAAATTAGGTGAACAGGGGAGAGAGCGGGCAATAAACGAATTCAATTGGGAAAAACAAATTGATAAAATTTACAATGTTATACATCGTCTTCCTGAACGCCTGCCTGCGCAGGCAGGAAGTGAGGGATCCTGAGATTCTTCACTGCGCTCAGAATGACAAAAAAATTTATGATTTCAATTATAATCCCCGTTTACAATCAAGCGAAAAGTTTAGACAGATGCTTAAGAAGCATAAAAAATCAAAAATACGATAATTACGAAATTATTGTCGTTAACGACGGTTCGACTGACAATTTTTACGAAATAATAGAAAAACATAAGAGCATCTTTACTTATAAATTAGAGTACATTTCTCAAGATAATGCTGGCCCGCAAGCTGCGCGCAATGCTGGTGCCAAACGAGCTAGAGGTGAATTTATTATTTTTTGTGATGCTGATGTCGAGCTATATCCGGAGATGTTAAAAATTATGAAAGGGGCGTTACGCCATCATCCCGAAGCTGGCTTTGTTTATTCTTCTTTCAGGTGGCGCGGAAAAAAATTTCGATCTTACCCGTATTCAGAAGAAAGGTTGAAACAAATGCCCTATATTAACACCACTTCTTTAATGTGGCGTGATTTTTTTCCTGGGTTTGATGAAAAAATAAAAAAGTTTCAAGACTGGGATTTGTGGTTAACAATGATGGAAGGCGGACATAAAGGCTTCTGGATTGATGTTGAGCTTTATAAAATACATGCCGGCAGTACTATGAGCTCCTGGCTGCCTAAAGTTGCTTATAAAATTTTACCCTTTTGGCCATCGGTAAAAAGATATAATTCAGCCCAAAAGGTTATAAAAGAAAAACACCATTTACAATAATTGTGTCATCCCGGGCTTGACCCGGGATCCAGAAAAAAACAAATGAAGAAAAAATTAAATATTTTTTTGTTTATATTTATAATCTTAATCCTGTTTTGCGTCGTCTTCTTTATCGCCAAACAACAGAAAAACCCCAGACCTTATTTGACAATTAATAATACAAAAGTTAATTTAATCATTGCCGATACGCCAGCAAAACAGGTTCAGGGGCTTAGCTATCAGAAGGATTTAGGTCGAGATGAAGGTATGCTTTTTATATTCTCGCAAAAACAGAATTTGACATTTTGGATGAAAGACATGAATTTTCCGCTGGATATTATTTGGATTAATGATAATAAAATTATAAAAATCGATAAAAATTTATCCCCTGAAGGCGAGAGTCCAACAAGGGCTTATAACTCGAAAATTCCAGTAAATTATGTTTTGGAAGTAAATGCCGGCTATTCCGACGCACATAATATTAAAGTAGGTGATGAAGTAAAATATTTCTTAAAATAATATGGATCTATTCGGTAAAACTTGGCGAATAACCTTACTTAGTATAATAGCTTTAGAATTTATTTCTTTTTGTGGTTATACAACTTCCTGGGTAAATGCTCTAGGATTTTTTATGGTTGTATCATTGGTGCTGGCTATCTCTATTTATAAATTAGAATGGGGGTTCCTGGTTCTTGTTGCTGAATTGTTAATTGGTTCAAAAGGTTATCTTTTTTATTTTGATTTGGGCGGTAAAACGATTTCTATTCGTATAGCTTTGTGGTTGATAGTTTTACTGGCATGGCTTTTTAAAACAATTTGGACTTCTATAAAAACTAAACAAGTTATTTTTAACTGGCGCAGCTCAGATAACTTTTATTATTTTTTAGTATTTTTTGTTTTTATTATCTTGGCTTTAGTAAATGGACAGATTCAACAGCACAACTTAGCTAATATTTTTTTCGATTTTAATGGTTGGCTGTATTTAGCTTTAATTTTGCCGGCCTATGATTTATTCGTTGTCAAGAAAAAAAGCATCATACCAGATTTGATCCAAGTCTTTACTGCCGCCATTTTATGGTTAATTTTTAAATCTTTGGTTTTAGTTTTTTTATTTTCGCACGATATCGGCGATATGATCTTTGTTGTTTACCGTTGGATTAGAACGACTGGGGTGGGAGAAATAACTTTAATCCAAGGCGGTTTCTTCAGAATATTTTTTCAATCGCATATTTATCTTCTTGTCGCTTTTTTGCTATGCCTCGTTGTTTTAATAAGAAGTGGCTTATTAGAAAAAATAAAAATAAAAAATTTTAATCAGGGGCAAAAATTTTTTATTTTTTATAGTATTTTTATTACAGTTTTTGCCATCAATATCATAAATTTTTCTCGGAGCAACTGGATTGGACTGGTATTGTCTAATTTAGTGTTATTTTTAATTATACTCTTCAGAAAAAAATGGCAAGAATTATTTAGATTCATTTGGCTATCAATATCCGCAGGGATTTTAAGCGCGCTATTAATTTTGGCGGTTGTTAATTTTCCTTTGTTTAATCCTATCGGCGGTTTTAATACTACAAAATTGTTATCAGACAGAGCAACTGCTTTTACGGACGAAGCTGGAGCTTCTTCGCGCTGGTCTCTACTGCCGCCGCTTTGGCAAGCAATCACAAAAGCGCCTGTCCTGGGTAAAGGATTTGGCGCAACCGTAACTTATAGAACCAGCGACCCGCGAATTTTAGAATCAAATCCAGACGGTATTTATACGACTTATGCTTTTGAATGGGGTTGGTTAGATATTTGGCTGAAATTAGGATTTTTGGGATTACTGGCCTATCTAATTTTGCTGTTTAAAATTTATTTAATTGATGTTTATCAAATTGCCAAAAAAAAATTTGACGATGCTAGTGTATTGGTTATAGCCTTATCTTTGGGCATGATTTCCTTGATGGCTGTAAATATTTTCAGTCCCTACCTCAATCATCCATTAGGGTTTGGCTATCTGGTGATAAGTTCGGCTATTATCGAGAGACTACGTAAAAGATAAAACATAGTATTGAGCGTAAATAGCAACATTCTATTTAAAGTTAGCCATTTTTATCAAAATAAATTAATTTAATTTTAACTCTTGCGCTTAAATGGAAACTAGTGTATATTCATTATTATTATGAGTAATTACATTCTGATTGACGATTCCAACATTATTTGGAAATTGAAAATTGGAAATTGAAAATTAATTTTCTATGCCTGATCAAATTATTTCTCAAGAAGGTTATGATAAATTAAAGAAAGAACTAGAATATTTAGTCTTAACAAAAAGACATGAAATAGCAGATCGCATCCAAAAAGCCAAGGACATGGGCGATTTGAGCGAGAACGCTGAATATTCCGAAGCTAAGGACGAACAAGCTTTTAACGAAGGCCGTATTGCTGAATTGTCAACGATGATAAAAAATTTAACGGTTGTACAAAATGGCCAGAACAAAGATACGGTCGGAATGGGTTCAAGAGTCAAGGTAAAATGTGAAGCTGGTGAAAGGGAATATGAAATAGTTAGTTTTAACGAGGCCGATCCAACAGCAGGTAAAATATCCAACGAATCTCCTTTGGGGCGGGCATTTCTCCATAGAAAAAAAGGCGATAAAGTAAAAGTAATAACCCCTAAAGGCGAAATGGAATATACGATAACAAAAATAGAATAGAAATATAATATATCTGCAAAAAGAAAAGTCGGCTGAGTCCGACTTTTTGACTTTTTCCCTAATTTATCGTAAAATATCTATAGTTTTAGGTTGCTATCAAAAGCATAATTTTTAAATTTTTTGATAAAATATATGACAAAAACAGCAGTTCTAAGTGAAAGAGACGAACGGCTAGAAAAAATAAAGGAGTTAAAAAAACAGGGCATAAACCCTTATCCATCTAAATCTAACCGCGCCGATACTATTGCTTCTGTTTTAGCTAATTTCACTAGCTCGGAAGAGGGAAAAAATAAAGTAATATTGGCTGGTAGAATTTTAAGCAAGAGGGCTCATGGCAACTTAACTTTTGCGAATCTCCAGGACGGAACTGGCCAGATGCAGATAGCTATTTCCAAAAAAGATATTGGCACAGAGAAATATAAGATATTTGATAAATATATTGATATGGGCGATTTTGTTGAGATTGTGGGCACTTGTTTTACGACCCACAAGGGCGAAAAGAGCGTGATGGCTGCTAGTTTTACGTTATTATCAAAGTCTATCAGACCATTGCCGGAAAAATGGCACGGATTAAAAGACGAGGAAGAGCTATTAAGAAAAAGATATTTAGATATTTTATTAAATCCGGAGACAAAGGACTTGATACTAAAAAGAGCTAAATTTTGGCAGGCGATACGCACTTTTATGCTTGATCGCGGTTTTATAGAAGTGGAAACCCCCGTTTTAGAAGTGACAACCGGTGGCGCTGACGCCAGGCCGTTTGTTACTCATCACAATGCGCTAGATATGGACGTTTATTTGCGTATTTGCACCGGCGAATTGTGGCAAAAAAGATTAATGGTTGCGGGACTAGAAAAAACTTTTGAAATCGGTCGACAATTTAGAAACGAAGGTATGGATGCCGAGCACTTGCAGGACTACACACAGCTTGAATTTTATTGGGCTTATGCCGACTATGAAGACGGTATGAAATTAGTTGAAGAGCTCTATAAATATGTGGCGCAAGAAGTTTTTGGCACATTGCAATTCAAAATCAAAAATTTTGATATAGATTTAGGCAAAGCCTGGCAGCGCTATGATTACCGCGATACCGTTTTGAAAATGACGGGCGTTGATATCTTAGATACTTCCGAGCAAGAAATAAAAAATAAATTAGATGAACTAAAAGTAGAATACGACGCTAAAGGTTTTAACATAACACGTGCGATTGATAATTTATGGAAATATTGTCGTAAGCAAATCGCTGGCCCGGGTTTTTTGGTTGGCGTACCAGTGTCCGTCTCACCTTTAGCGAAGAGAGATAATGATCGCCCGGAATTAACGCAAAGATTTCATCCGATTATTGCCGGCTCGGAAATTGGTAACGGCTTTAGCGAGCTAAATGACCCTATTGACCAAGCCGAAAGATTTGCTGAGCAGCAAAAGTTACGCGAAGCTGGCGACGAAGAAGCGCAAATGTTTGATCGCGAATTTGTTGAGGCCTTAGAATACGGCATGCCACCGACCTGTGGTTTTGGTACTAGTGAACGGCTCTTTAGTTTTTTGATGAACAAAACGGGCAGGGAATGCCAGATTTTCCCGCTAATGAAGCCAAAAAATGATTAAGTCGTTTTGTCATTTCGATTCCGCCTTGGCGGAAGAGAAATCCCTTATACGTATTATACAAACCTTAAAGCGATTTCTCACTGACGCTCGAAATGACAAAAAATAGTTCCTACAACAATAAAGGAAGTAAAAAAACAGGTATGCTTTTTGGCACTTTTGACATTGTGCATCCAGGACATCTACACTTATTTGCGCAGGCTAGAAAACACAGCGATTATATCATCGCCGTAATCGCCAGAGACAAAACAGTTGAGCGGGTTAAAGGTCGTCAATCAAAAAATAACGAATTGAGTCGATTGAGAAAGGTCAAAAAACACAAAATTGCAGAGTTGGTTGTATTGGGAAATTTGCGAGATAAATATGCGACTATAAAAAAATACCGTCCAGACATCATCTTTCTCGGCTATGACCAATTTGTTTTTGTTGACGATCTGATAACAAAATTAGACGAGCTAGCTTTAAAACGAACGAAAATTGTGCGATTAAAACCACACAAACCAGAAATCTACAAAACATCAAAAATGATATGAAAATAACAATTTGCGGTGGTGTGAAATTTGCCCAACAGCTAGTAGAAATTTATAGGGAATTGGAAAAATTGGGTCATGAACCTAAAATGCATAAAGATATGTTTGGTATCGCAGACGGCACAGCCGCAGAGTTGATAGAAGAAGTAAAAAAGGATCATGCTGAAGCAAAAAGAAAATATAATTTTATAAAATTGTGGTACCAGCTTATATTAGACAGCGACGCAATACTGGTTTGCAATTTTGATAAAAATGGTAAAAAGAATTATATCGGCGGTAATACTTTGATGGAAATAGGATTTGCTTATGTAAATAATAAACGCATATATTTATTAAATCCGATTCCTACCGAGGTAACGTATTACGATGAAATATTGGCCGTGGGTCCTTTAGTGATAAACAATGACCTGACGAAGATTGTATGAGAATAACAATTTGTGGCAGCATATCTAACGCTAAAAAAATTTACGCTATAAAAGCTAAACTAGAAAAAGCTGGACATATTGTTTATTCTCATGAATTAATGAAAAAATATGCAGAAGGTGATCGGGAGCTAAAAGATCGAATTAAAAAAGGTCATCATAAAGTAAAAATAAAACACAATACATTTAGATGGTATTACAACGCTATAAAGAAATCAGACGCCATTTTGGTCTGCAACTTTAAAAAGCACGGGATCCCTGGATATATTGGCGGATCAGTTTTATTTGAAATCTCGCACGCTTACATTTTGAATAAAAAAATTTATTTATTGCACAATATTCCCAAGATAATTTACTATCAAGACGAAATTAAAGCAGTCCAGCCGACAGTATTAAAAGGCAATCTTGGAAAAATCATAAATCAAAAATTTTAAATCATAAATCATATATTATGTTAGACATTAAATTTATTCGTGAAAATGTTGACGCGGTTAAGAAAAATACTAAAAGCAGATTGGCTGATGTTGATATTGACGAGCTGTTAGAAGTTGATAAAAAACGTCGGGAATTAGAATCAGCTATTGATAATTTGCGCGCGAAAAGAAATGCAGCCTCTAAAACCAAGCCGACTTCAGAAATAATCACCGAGATGAAAAGCATTGGCGACCAAATCGGACAGTTAGAAAATGAATTGGCGGCAGTGAGTTTAAAATTTAGAGAAATGTTAATGATGGTTCCAAACATGAGCCATCCAGAAGTGGCAATTAGCGCCAACGAAGATGATAATCCGGTTTTAGAAATTATCGGTAAAATTCCAAAATTTAATTTTGAGCCGAAAGACCATGTCGAATTAGCAGAAAAGTTAGATTTGATTGATTTTGATCGAGCTACAAAAATTGCTGGGGCTAAATTTTATTATTTAAAAAATGAACTGGCATTGATGGAATTTGCGCTAGTGCAATACGCCTTAGATCTGGCCACTAACAAGGGTTTTATACCTTTTTCAACACCCGATTTAGCTAAACGTGAAATACTGGAAGGCTTAGGTTACAATCCGCGCGGTGAATCAACGCAAATTTATAATGTAGAAAATACAGATTTAAGTTTAATTGGTACAGCCGAAATTACAATGGGCGGTTATCATAAAGATGAGATTATCGATGGAGAACATTTGCCTAAAAAATACGTAGCTGTTTCCCATTGTTATCGCACTGAAGCTGGTTCTTATTCGAAATTTTCCAAAGGCATCTTTAGAGTCCATCAATTTACTAAAGTAGAGATGTTCCAATATACGCTGCCTGAAAAAAGCGAAGAAGCTCATCGCGAACTTTTAGAGATCGAAAAAGAAATTTTTTCAGGCCTGGGATTGACGTATAGAGTAATAGATCATTGTACTGCTGACTTAGGAGCGCCTTCCTACCGCACTTTTGACTTAGAAGCATGGATGCCAGGCAAGCCCAATAAAGACGGCGGCATGGGCGATTGGGCGGAAATAACCTCAACCTCAAATTGCACCGATTATCAATCACGAGCTTTAAATATAAAATACAAAGACAAGGACGGTAAGAAAGATTTTTTACACACTCTCAACGGCACAGCAATAGCTATTAGCCGCGCTTTAATTGCGATTATGGAAAATAACCAACAGGCAGACGGCTCAATAACAATTCCTAAAGCGCTTCAAAAATACTTGCCAAAAGGCCTAACAAAAATTTCTAGATAATTATCAATATGAAAAAGACAAGACTCGCCATAATTTTTGGTGGTTTTTCTAATGAAAAAGAAATTTCAAAAATTACGACCGATAGTATTGTTAGAAATCTAAATAAGAGAAAATATAATATTGTTTTATTTGATTTGACTAAAGATATAAAAATTTTTTTGGAGTTGGCGCAAAAAGGGGAAATAGATTTAGTTATTCCGGCCGTTCATGGCTGGGGTGGGGAGGACGGTAGACTGCAGGGCATGCTTGATTTGCTGGGCATAAAATATGTCTTTTCTCCGTATTACGCGCATGCTGTGGCTATGAATAAAAAATTAACTAAGCTGGTTGCTGAAAAAAATGGCCTGACTACTTTGCCAGATATTTTAATTAAAAAAGCGGGAAAAATAAATTACGTCAATATAATAAAAAAGATACCTTTTCCGATCATAATCAAGCCGAACAATTCCGGCTCTTCAGTCGGTATTAAGATTGCTAAAAATTTAAGAGAGCTGAAATCGGCCATAAAATATGGCTTTAGATTTGATGATGAGTTAATAATAGAAAAATATGTATCAGGCAGGGAGTTTACCGTAGCTATTTATAAAAAAAAGCAAGTTAAGACGCTGCCGATTATAGAAATAGTGCCGAAAATTTCCAGTTGGTTTGACTATAAAGCTAAGTACGCCCAAGGCGGCAGTGAAGAAATTTGTCCGGCAAAAATTCCTTCGTCCCTGGCTAAAGATATTAAAAATCAAGGCATTAAAATATTTGAAGCCCTGGGATGCAAAGATTTAGCTCGCGCTGATTTTATCCAGGACAGAAAAACCGGTCGGATCTATTTTATTGAAATCAACACAATTCCGGGCATGACTCCGGCTAGTTTATTTCCCAAGGCGCTGGCCGCAGCAGGCTCGTCTCTCGGGTCTTATTTTGACGATATTATAAAGCAAAATATAAATAATGTTCGAACGAACAAAAAATCTTAAGCTATCAACGATAAAAGACATCGAATTGCGAGCTAGCCGGTTGCCGGACGCCATTTCTTTAGCCCAGGGCATTCCTAGCTTTGATACCCCGGCTTGTATAAAAAGAAGGGTTGAAAAGGCGCTGAAACGGGGCGTTGTCGCTAAATATTCATTAACGCCAGGCTTGCCGGAATTGCGCGAACTGATAGAAATTTCACTAGCCAAAGAGAACATGTTTTATGATTGGCAAAAAGAAATAATAGTGACTGCTGGCTCGATTGAAGCTATGTCGTCAGCGCTCTTGGCTTTGACAAATCCAGGCGACGAAGTTATTGTTCCCGAGCCGACTTATACCAGCTATTTAGAAATAATCAAATTAGCCGGTTGTCAGCCAATCTTTGTTCCTTTGGACGAATCTTTAAATTGGCAGCTTGATCCCGATAAGCTAGAAGAAAAAATTACTGACAAAACTAAGGTTATTTTCTTTTGCGACCCAAACAACCCAACCGGCACAATTTTTAGTAAAGAGCAGCTGCAAAAAATTGGTTCAATCATTGAAAAATATAATTTATATGCTATTGCCGACGAAGTGTATAAAGACTTTGTTTATGACAGCCGACAGTTATTTTCCTTGGCAGAAATTCCGGAATTACGGAATAGGGTAGTCAGGGTATTTTCTTTTTCTAAAGCTTATGCTATGACTGGCTGGCGAGTGGGGTATGCGCATAGTGACGAATCAATTATCCAAGAAATGTTAAAAGTTCATGATTCTTTAGTAACGTGTGCGCCGGTTATTTCGCAATACGCTGCCATGGGAGCGCTAGAAATGGGTGACAGTGAAGTAAAGATTTTCAAAGAGCAGTTTCTTAAGCGCCGTGAATTGGTTTGCAAAAAATTAGATGATCTAAATAGTTATTTTACGTATATTAAACCAGACAGCTCCTATTTTGTTTTTCCTCGACTAAAATTTGCCTTTCCCAATAAAAATAAAAATGATGGGCATGAAAAAAGTTTATCTTGGCGATTTGTCTTAGATTTACTAAAAGAAAAACAAGTTGCGCTAGTGCCGGGTGCGGCCTTTGGACCGAGCGGAGAGGGGCATGTGCGGATTAATTTTGGACGCAACGAAAAAGATATAATAGAATCTTTTGCTAGAATAGATAAATACTTACAAGATCTATGAAATTAATCTGCAGATATTTATTAAAAATATATTTAAAATATTTGACTAAATTGGTTTTATTTATCCATAAACCTTTAATAATAGTAGTAGCCGGTAGCGTTAACAAATATTTCGTTAAAGAGGAGATTAAAAGGGCTCTTCTAGCGGAGGGCAGGCTGGTCAGAAGCAGTCCTAAAAATTTCAACACGGAAATTGGCCTGCCTTTGTCGGTCTTATATTTACCAAGCGGTTATAACTCCTATCGCCGGTGGCATACCATAATATTTAAAGCTTTAAAAACTATTTGGCAAAAAAATTTTCCCGATATTCTCGTTTTAGAACTCGGCGCTTCTGACCCGGGTGATATGAATTATTTATTAACAATAATAAAGCCGCAGATGGCAGTCATTACCGATTTAACGCAACGATATTTAGAAAGTTTTTCTGATATGAATGAACTTATTGAAGAATACCAAAATTTAATTTTAAGTTTACCCTCCAGCGGTGTTTTAGTTGTTAATCAAGATAATAATAGGCTTAAAGACATCGCCAGAAATGCTAAGTGTAAAGTAGTTCGTTTTGGCTTCGATGAAGATTCCGACTGCCGCATAATTAGCGTTGAAAAGCAAAACAAAGGCCAGATGATTGTCTTGAGTTATGGCCGTCAAGAAAAAAAGATTGTTATTAACACTTTTGGGCAGCATCATGTTTATGCCGCGGCAGTTGGGACAATAATAAAAGATTATGCTTGATAAATATAATAAAAAATTTTTAAACCGGCAAAAATTTAGATATCATCGCCAAGCCAAGCTTAGCTCCAGGCAATATGTTAATCCTTTTTTTGCTAAAAAAAAGAGCAGGGTAAATAATTTCAAAGTCACTATCGTTCCGTCTTATGTTAAGGCAATTTTAATGATAGTCGTTATTTTGACAGTTGCTGCAGTTTGGTTTTTGCTCTATTCAAGTTTCTTCACTATCAAAAATATTGAAATTAATAATGACGGTAAGATCGCTCGTGAAGAGATTGAAAATCTTATCAACGATCAAAAAAACAGTAATACCTTGGTATTTTTGCCGCAAAGCAATATCTTTTTATTCAGCGAGCTGGGGTTAGAGGAAAGGCTGGAAAAAAAATATTCTTTTGAGAGCATTGAAATCAACAAAAAATTACCAAACAAATTAATAGTATCGCTAGAAGAAAAGCAGTATGCTGTAATTTGGCATGAGGATGACAAATATTATTACGGCGATTCAACCGGCAGCATAATTTCCGAAACTAATGTACTAGACATCAAGGATAAAAATTACCCAATTATCGATAATTTTTCTAGCCAAAAAACAACAGATAATACTGCGCCGATTGATCAAGCAGACCTGAGTTTTATAATAAATTTATTTCACAAGCTGGCTGGTTATAAAAATGAATTTAAGGCGCTTAGTTTTAGTATTGACGACGAACTGTATACCGTAAAAGTTAATTTAGAAAATGGACCCAAGCTTTATTTTAACACTCAAGGCGATGCTGATAAGCAAACGGAAAAAGTTTTGCTTATCAAAAAAGACCAGCTTAAAAACGATTTCTTTAACAAAGAATATATAAACGTTAAAATCGAAGATCGTGTTTACTATCGTTGATTTTAACTAATTTTAGCTAATTTGTTTAATATTAGCCAAAAATATACTAAAATAAGCGAAAAATATTAAAGTCAAAAAAACAAAATTTCGGACGAATATAGCTGATAGGTTTACGAAGAAGGCGAGAAATGTTATATTATTAAATAGTTAGCAATATAGTGGACAAATTAACACATCTAAATTTTTGGATTAAAATAATTTTTATAAGCTGATCTAATCATTGTATGAACATAGAAGAAGGTATTTTTAAAACAATATTTTTCTTGGCCATTGTAGTATTTATCATAACTGTAATAGGGATATTCTTATTGCTAGTCAAAATTTTATTATTATTTACGCCAGAAATTACGATTATGGGCATTAACATGACCTAGTAACCATGTACTAGAGGCCTTAAAACCGGCCTTAATTTTTTACCATAATACGTTAATTAATCTACATTATGCGAAGTATTATCTCTAGAATTTTACCTCTACTATTATGACCTTTTACTACTACTCTACTGGCGGCGCTGTTATTGTTTATGTCATATCAAACCGGTAAGCTAACTAACAAAAGAAGAATAGAAAGTAAAAATTTTTAAAATAAAAAATTAGTTTGCGATTGTTAGTGCCAGCAAATTAAAGAAAAAAATACAATTTTCTGTGTCGGGTCAAGGGGCTATTACCCTACTGACGCGTCTGGTGTATGTGCTATAATATTTAATATGAACAAAGGCAGACCCATAACCGAATATTTAGTTGACTTCTTGGATTTTTTAGAGATTGAAAAGGGGCTATCAGCAAAAACTCAAGAGAACTACGCTCGCTTTTTGAATAAATTTTTCTATTGGCTAAGAGACAATAAATTAAGCAAAATGAAACCAGCACAGTTAACCCCTGACCACGTTTGGAAATATAGAGTGTTTTTGTCGCGTCATATTGATCCCTTATCAAAGCAACCGTTAAAAAAATCAACGCAAAATTATTATTTAATTGCCTTACGCAGTCTTTTGGAATTCTTTGTTGAAAAAGATATAACTACGCTCTCCCCTTCCAAAATAAAATTAGCTAAAGATAAAAGCGAAAAAGAAGTAAAATTTTTGCAGCTAGAACAAATTGAAAAATTACTGTTAGCTCCAGACGTTAATACAAAAATCGGTTTACGCGATCGAGCGATACTAGAGACTTTATTTTCAACTGGTTTACGTGTTGCCGAGCTAGTTAATTTAAATGTTGATCAAATTAAAATTCCATCTGGCAGTAAAGACCTGGAAATTGCCGTTGTTGGCAAGGGCAAAAAAGTGCGCTCTATATATTTTTCAGAACGAGCACTACATTGGCTCAAAGTTTATTTAGATAAGCGCTCTGATATGGACGAAGCGCTATTTATAAACTATAAGCCAGGCAAAGAAAAAAATAATATTTCTCGCCGTTTAACTACTAAAAGCGTTGAAGATATCGTTAAAAAGTATGTAAAAATAGCCGGGTTGCCAGTTATGGCTACACCGCATACTATCCGGCACTCTTTTGCCACTGATTTACTCGCCAATGGCGTTGATTTGCGCCTAGTTCAGGAATTTTTAGGCCATCGCAATATTGCCACTACTCAAATTTACACTCATGTTACCAACAAGCAACTACGCGATATTCATAAAAAAATGCATGGCGGTGCAAAATTAAAAAGCTAAAATTATAGATAAGATAAATTTTTAAATAAAAAAGTTTAGATGAAATTGTAAAAATATTATAGAAGATTTTTCTTTTTTAACTTATTAATATTTCTTTGCACCTGCCGATAAAATATAGGATAATGGATTCTATTAATTATACGGCCGCGATATCGCTGACGATATGGTTTTTTTTGGTGATGAGCTACCTCATGACATAAAGTACGCAAAATACTCGATATTTTTTTAGGTCTTCTCTCTTTTGGCGTCCAAATATCAATACTGATTATTCCGGTTTTTAAATTAGTGCGGCCAACAACAAAACCACGTTTTATATTTACGTGGTCTTTTTGTTTTCGCATTATAGAAAATCTTAAACTATCAACCCCTAATATCTTTAACGCTTCAGCGCATATATAGCAGACTGTTTCCTCATGGCTCATAACAAATTACTGCAAATAGCCTAAAGGATCAACAGGAATGCCGTTTAAACGAACTTCAAAATGCAAATGAGGGCCAGTGGTTAATCCGCCGGAACCAGGCGAGCCGGGCATTCCACCGGACAAACCTATGTTTTGTCCTTGAGTGACGTATTCATCTTCGTGTACAAAAACTCGGGATACGTGTCCATAAACCGTCGCTAGCCCGTCGCCGTGTATGATCATAATGTAGGCATATTTTGAGCTGCCATCAAATTTAACGCGCGCCACATAGCCGGAAGCCGCGGCTTTGATTGTTGTACCCTGGGCTGCTCTAATATCTACGGCCGGATGCTCGAATATACTGCGAAAGGGGTAATCAGGATCGTGAAAATAGGCCGTAATCGTATTCTTCGTCACCGGCCAAATTAATCCGTTTTCGTTTAATTCTAAGCTGTAGCCCTCTTTTTTCGCTAGTTTGGCGCGAATTATTTTTTCAATGTTAGAAATATCAGCCGCAGCAGCTTCCTGCTCTTTCTTGGCGGCTACGAGCAATTTTTGGAATTCTTTTTCCGACTCCCCTACCTGTTTTATAAGAACTGCTTTAGAACCTTTTTCATAAGAAAGCTTTGATTGTTTGTCTTCTAAGTCTGCGACTAATTTATTTAACTCTAAATTTTTCTTTTCCAAATTAGCTTTTTCTTTTTCCAGCTGCCTTTTATACGATTCTAAATCATCAAGGCTGGATTTTACGCTTTCATTAATGTCTTCTAAATACTTGATCTGGCTTAAAAAATCAGCCAATGAATCGTTGACTAATAAAATTTCCAGAGAAGTGACATTGTCGCGTTTATGCAATAATCCTAAAATTTTGGCGATCTGCAGCTTTTCTTGTTCAATTTTTTCGTCTTTATTTTTTATATCAAGATCAGTTTTTTGAATTTCTAATTTAATCCTATCAATATCGGTCTTGACGACTTCAATATCAAGCTGAGCTTTAGCCAGCCTGTTGTCGAGAATAGCTATTTGGTTGTTCAAGCTAGCTTTTTCCGACTGTTTTTGTTTAATAGCCGCCTCATACTGCTCTTGCCTTTTTTGCAAATTCTGAATTTCGCTTTTTTTGCCTTGAATTTGGCTATTTAGCTGGTCAACTTCCTGGCTTAGCGCCTCATCATTTAATACACCGCCATTATTTTGACCAAAAACCGAAGAAGGACTGCCACCAAGCATCCCAATTAAAATAATTAAAGAAATTAGGGCAACTTCTTTTTTAAACATACTTATATTATAGCATATTTTGACAAAAATAAAAAGAGAAAGCTGCTAACCTTCTCTTTTGTTTCTTCTTTTTTTACTTTATTGCTTGTTTTATTCTTTGCAAAGTCTCACTTTTACCTAAAATTTCTGCTACCTCAAACGGTCCAGGGCTGGCTTCTCGTCCTGTTAAAGCTACTCGCATTGGCCATAAATACTCCCCTATTTTCAAATCATTATTTTTTAGGTATTCAATAATTACTTTTTCAAGATTTTCTTTATTCCATTCCTTTTCTTCAATATTAGCTAAAATATCATCTAATTTACTTAAATTATCTTTTGCATCATCCACACTCATCTTTTTCCAAGCCAATAAATTTTTATCAAAATTTAACTCATCAACAAAGAAAAATTCGGTTAATTCCGCTATTTCACTTAAATATTTTAGTCTTTCTTGTTCAATGGTTACTACTTTTGCTAAGTATTGGTCAGATTTTTTGGTTTTGTCCGTTGTTTTATTTAAAATATTCTTTAAATACGGTTGGCATAACGCCACTAAGTCGTTAATATTTTTTTGGCGAATATAATATCCGTTGATATAATCTAATTTTTCTAAATCAAAAACCGGTGAGCTAATACCCATGTCTCGATAATTAAAAATTTTTATTAGCTCGTCTAAGGCAAGAAGTTCATGGTCGTCTTTAGGATGCCATCCCAAAAGAACGTTAAAATTTATTAAAGCCTCTGGCAAATATCCTTTAGCCCTAAAATCTTCAACAGCAACATCACCCTGTCTTTTACTTAACTTCCCGCCGCCTTTATTTAAAGTTAAAGAAATGTGAATAAACCTTGGTGGTTGCCAGCCAAAATTTTGATAAAGTAGTATATTTTTAGGAAAACTAGGTATCCATTCTTCACCGCGCAAAACGTGAGTAATGTCCATTAAATGATCGTCAACAATGTTGGCGAATTGATAAGTCGGAATACCATCTGACTTCATTAGAATGTGATCATCTAACTCACTGGCTTTAAATTTTATATCGCCGCGCAATTCATCGTGTGCAATTACTTCGCCATCAAGAGGCATTTTTTGCCTGATCACATATTTCTCGCCTGCTTTTACCTTGGCAGCAATTTCTTCTTTGTTTAAATTTCTACAAGCTTTATCATAACGCGGCGGCAGCTTTCGTGCTTGTTGTTCTTGCCTCATTTTTTCTAATCTTTCCGGCGTACAAAAACAGTAGTAAGCTTCGCCTCTTTCTAATAATTCATCAATATATTTTTTGTAAATATCCAAACGTTCAGTTTGAATATATGGTCCGTAATCACCTCCGATATGCGGGCCCTCATCAAATTTAATACCGACCCAATTCAAAACATCGACTAAAGCTTCAACGGCGCCTTCTACTTTTCTTTTTTGATCAGTATCTTCAATGCGTAAAATAAATTTACCGTCTTTTCCGCCTTCGGTTTTAGCAATAAGATAGCCAAAAAGCACAGTGCGCAAGCTGCCCAGATGTAAAAATCCGGTTGGTGATGGCGCAAACCTTGTTCTAACTTTCGTCATATTTTTTTTGTCATTTCGAGTTCGCCAGCGGCGGGCGAGAAATCCCTTGTAGTTTATTGACGTATAAGTGATTCCTCCTACTTCCAGTCGTCGAAATGACATTGATTATTTTTGTTCTTGTATTTCCTTAAATTTTTCTAAATAAATTTTATAACCAGCTTGTCGAGTTAGGTGGACTTCGTTTATTAAATTATCGGCATCAACCCACTTCCAGCCGTTATGATCCCAATAATTTATCTTTATATCTTCATCTTGACCTAAAAATTCAGCAATGTAAAGACTCTGTCGCTGGCCTTTATAGCCCCCATGTTTTTGTGGGCTAGCAAAACTTTTTCCCCAAATATTTTTATCAAATTTATATTTATGCAAATTATTATAACTAGCTACCGTTTTTATTTTATCGCTAGATAAATTTAATTCTTCTGACAACTCTTTTTTACCCGCTATTTCAGGACGCATCCCGTCTCGACCGCCTTGCGGCAGCTGCCAGTGATTATCAATATCGGATCTTTTTACTAATAAAATTTGATACTTGCTGCTCTCTTTTTTGAATAGCAAGCACGCAACGTTTGGTCTGTAAGTAAAAGGAAGTATGAATCTCCACTGTAAATATCGCATAATAAAAACAAAAAAAGCGTTATAAATTCTTTTGGCTCTTTGCGCGCGTCCGCCTTTTGCTTGGTGAAAAACGCGCCAGACCCATTCTAGACCTAATAAACGCATTAATTTTGGCGCTCTAACAACTTTACCGCTAATAAAATCAAAAGTGCCGCCGACCCCCATAGCTAATTTTACATAATCTTTTTTTAATATCTGGTGGTAGATAACTTTTTCCTGCCAGGGCGATCCCAAGGCTACAAAAACTAATTGGGGCGCGAAATTATTAATATCCGTACCCATTTCTTGATTTTCATCTCTTGATATTTCTCGACAAATAAAGTTCAGGTCAGGATATTTATTTTTTAAAACTGGTTCTAAATCCGAAGTCCTAGTTAAACCCTCTTGCCATAATAAAATAGCGACTTTTCTTCTTTCTTTAGCAGCTTTGGCTAATAAAATTTCTGTTAAATCTACTCCCGGGAAACGATGCACGTGATCGAATAAAGCCCAGGCGGCAAAAGTCAGACCGACGCCATCTGGTACGGCTAAATCAGCCCTGTTAACCAAAACAAAATATTCCTCGTCTTGCATGGCTGTAAGGACTATTTCCGGATTAACCGTTATAATAAAATTAGCTTTTGCAGACGACAAAAAGACGTCAACTTTATCTAAAATCTGTTGGCGATTTAATCTGGTGACATTTATGCCTAAAATGTTTAACTTTTCTTTATTCATACACTGTCTGTCATCCCCGACCAGATCGGGGATCTATACCCTAAAACTTAAAACTCTTAATAACCGAATACTCCGCACCAGTCGGTGTCAAATTTGATTCCATCAATTCAAAACTATTTACTTTAAAAATTAACTTATCTTTAATACCGTATTGCGAAAATATTTGTGAATTGATTTGACTTTTGGCTCGTCCTAAAGTTATATGCGGATGCCAGCGGCGCAAATCAATATCTAAGTTCATTTTTAAAATTTCATCTAACGTTTCTTTGTGTAATTTCATGACGCTCGTACCTGTCTGCTGAAAGCACTCTAAAAATATAACCCTTGGATTGTAAATATTGGGCAGTCCGTTAAGTTTACCGATAACAAATGTCATTTCTTGGCCATATTTACCCTCAAGACTTGTCATATGCTCGACAAATTCATTAATTTTTTCAGAGTTTAAATTTCCAAGAAAGTGGATAGTTATATGCAGAGTGCCTGGTTCAACCCACTTCACAAAACGAACATTCTTATTTAATTTTGCCAGCAAATAGCCAATTTCAGCTTTTATCTCATTTGGCAAATTGATAGCTAAAAATACTCTTTTTTCTTCTAATATTGGCATATCATCATTATAATGGATAATATTGTTTAAAGCAATAATGTGTGGTAATTTATAAATATGGAAGCCAGATTTTATAAAAAACTAGATAATAACACTATCCGATGCGAGCTATGCAATCATTTTTGCGTAATTCCTGACGGTAAAACCGGAATCTGCCGAGTCCGCCAGAATAAAAATGGTAAATTATTGTCATTAGTCTATGGCTATCCAGTCGCCGTTAACGTTGACCCCATTGAAAAAAAACCTCTATTCCATTTTTTACCTGGCAGTCAAACATACTCATTAGGGACTCTGGGCTGTAATTTTGCCTGCGCTAATTGTCAAAATTGGGACATAAGCCAGGCCAAAGGTATTGAAGAAAAAGTTAAGCAGATAGAGTTCATTAGTCCGGAGCAAATTGTTGACAACGCGTTAGGCGAAGACTGCTTTTCTATTTCCTATACCTATAACGAGCCAACTATTTTTACTGAATATGCTCTCGCTATAATGAAGCTAGCGCGCGCTAATGACTTAAAAAATATTTGGGTATCAAATGGTTTTATGAGCGCTAAATGCCTTGATGAAGTTATTTCCTATTTAGACGCTATTAACGTTGATTTAAAATCAATTGATGATGACTTCTATAAAACTAATTGTCAGGCACGAGTCCAACCGATTTTAGATAGTTTAAAAAGATTAAAGCAAGAGCAAGTTCATACTGAAATTACGACTTTAATTATTCCGACTTTATCAGATGACCGTGATATGTTAAAAAAGATGGCTGATTTTATTGCTAACGAATTAGATGTTGAAACGCCATGGCATTTGAGCAAATTTTCACCGGCTATATCCTGGAAATTAAAAAAAATACCGTCTACTCCTGACGATATAATCTATGATGCTTACGAAATTGGCAAGCAGGCGGGTTTAAAATATGTTTATGTCGGCAATCTGCCGGGCGACGAAAAAGAAAATACTTACTGCCCGCATTGCGGTGAACTAGCTATTCGCCGTCTTGGCTACGAGATCGAACGATACGACCTAAACGGACGTTGTTCTTATTGTGATAATAGTTTAGATATAGTTGAATAAAAATCGAGGGGAGTCCGGACGTTATTCTGTCCTCGCTCCCCGGTCTCATTGACCACTTACGTGGTCTTTTTGTTTGCCTTTACTCTAACCTCCTTTTTGATCTTTTCGATCTTCCAGGCCTTTGCTGAGGCCTCCCTCTTGAGTTTCTCGTTGAGCTCGATACCCGCCAGATAAAGGTGCCATACCTGGTTGACGTGAAGCCAAATCCGAGGGTTATAGGTACTCGCGTAGGTCACTTGGCCGTTTACGATCATTTCGGCCATCTCTTGATAGCGCAGCTGCTCGGCGTAGGCTATGTTCTTTGCCTTCGCCTGATGCATGCAGAACAGTCTGGCTCCATCGAGAGCGTACTGTTCGAGATGAAGAACCTTCTTCTCGGACCAGCAGGCGATTCCACTTGATGACCCGATGACCACAAAAAAGAACGAAACCAATGCGACTAGTATACTCTTTTTCATTGTTCTACTCTCCTCTATTTTTTTGTTTTTTGACACCAAAAAATCAGCGCCAAAATATTATATAAGTATATCATATTTTTATAATTATGTCAATAGAAAATTATATATTTTACTTAATATTAGCATCTTATATTTTTTAGTTTCCGCTCTAAATTGAGGTTCTTGACATTATTTTTTTTCTATAATATATTTAAATTAGCACTCTAACTTTAAGAGTGCTAAAAGTAGAATTAACTCTAACTTAATTAAAAATTATTACAATAATAAAAGTCCCCTCTTGAGAGGGGATAAAGGGGTGTGTTACTTTTTTTAACAAACCCACCCCCCCCCACCCCTCCAAGGGAGGGAGGGGAGCAAAATAAAAATATGTTTAATAAGTTTACTAATAAATCACAAGAAGCGATTATTAACGCGCAAATTATTGCCCAGGACAACGGCCAACAGCAGATCGAGGGTTTGCATATTTTAGCTGCCCTACTCTCGCAACAAGAAAGCTTAATCAAACCGATTTTAGAGAATCTTAAAATTGATCCGGTTTTGGTCGAAAAACGAGTTTTTGAAGCTATCGAAAGCTTACCTAAAAGTCATACGACTGCATCCGTTGGCACTGTTCAAGGCACGGCTGAAGTAGCCATGATTTTAGAAAGAGCTAAGAAGGAAGCTGATAAAATGGATGACGAATATATTTCAACCGAACATATTCTACTCTCTTTAATTGGTATTAAATCAGAAGCGCAAGAAATTTTATTGGGCTTAGGGATTGAATATAATAAAGTTCTAAGAATAATTTCTGAGGTGCGCGGTTCACAAAAGATAGATAATCCCGATCCGGAAACTAAGTATAAAATTTTAGAAAAATACGCTATCAATCTAACCGAACTAGCTCGTCAAAAGAAGCTCGATCCAGTTATCGGTCGCGAAGAAGAAATCCGTCGCATTATGCAAGTCTTATCACGCCGCACCAAGAACAATCCAGTACTTATTGGTGAAGCTGGTACTGGTAAAACTGCTATTGTTGAAGGTCTGGCACAGCGTATAATCAGTGGCGACGTACCCGAAACTTTAAAAAATAAAGAACTTATTAGCTTGGATTTGGGCGCAATGGTGGCAGGCGCTAAGTTCCGTGGCGAGTTTGAAGACAGATTAAAAGCAGTACTGAAAGAAGTAAAAGCCCAGGAAGGTAAAATTATTGTCTTTATTGATGAATTACATACTCTCGTTGGTGCTGGCGCTTCTGAGGGCTCGATGGATGCCTCCAATATGTTAAAACCAGCTTTAGCTCGTGGTGAATTACGAGCTGTCGGCGCCACCACTACTAAGGAATATCAAAAATACATTGAACGCGACGCGGCTTTAGAACGACGTTTTCAGCCGATCTACGTTGGCGAACCAAGCATTGAAGATACGATTGCTATTTTGCGCGGTATTAAAGAAAAATATGAAGTCCATCATGGCGTTAAAATTACTGATGATGCTATTGTCGCGGCCGCAAAACTATCTTCTCGCTATATCACTGATCGCTTTTTACCCGATAAAGCCGTTGATTTAATTGATGAAGCCACCTCTGCCCTACGCATGGAAATCGATTCTATGCCGGAAGATCTAGATCGATTAAAACGAGAAATAAAACGTTTAGAAATCGAAAAAGCCGGTTTGCATAAAGACGCTAAAAAAAATCAATCAAAAATTACCAGCATTAACAGGCGCCTAACTCATCTCAAAGAAGAGGCCGGACAATTAGAATTGCACTGGAATAATGAAAAAGAAGTAATTTCTACGATCCGTAAAGCCAAAAAAGACATTGACGACCTAAAAGCCAAAGCGGAAATTATTGAACGGCGCGGCGATGACTTAACAGCCGTGGCTGAAATCCGCTATGCCCGTATCCCGGAACTGGAAAGAAAAGTAAAAGCCAAAGAAGAAGAGCTGACTAAAATCCAAAGCAAGGGCCAGCGAATTTTAAAAGAAGAAATTGACGAAGAAGATATCGCTAAAGTTGTCTCTCGCTGGACTGGTATTCCGGTTTCCAAAATGCTGGAATCAGAAATAAAAAAGTTAGCTAAAGCCGAAGACGAATTAGGCAAGCGCGTCAAAGGACAAGTTGAAGCGATTAAAGTGGTAGCTAATGCAATCCGCCGTTCACGCGCCGGCATTAACGAAGAGCAAAGGCCGATCGGCTCCTTCCTTTTTGTCGGTCCGACTGGCGTCGGTAAAACCGAGTTAGCTAAAGCCCTCGCCTCTTTTATGTTTAACGACGAGACGTCTTTGATTAGACTGGATATGAGCGAATTTATGGAAAAACATAGCGTCGCTAAAATTATCGGTTCGCCACCAGGCTATGTCGGCTATGATGAAGGCGGACAATTGACCGAAAAAATTCGTCGTCGACCGTATAGCGTTCTTCTCTTTGACGAGATAGAAAAAGCCCATCCGGAAGTATTTAATATTTTACTGCAAATTTTAGATGACGGCCGTTTGACCGATTCTAAAGGTAGGACCGTCAACTTTAAAAATACTATTGTTATCATGACTTCTAACCTTGGCAACGAAGTAATTAAGCAATACTCTATCGGTTTTTCTGACGGATCTGACGAAAAGCAAGTCAATAAGGCTCAAGTCGAAGAAATGCGCGAAAAAATAGATCAAATCTTAAAAGATCATTTTAAGCTAGAGTTCTTAAATCGCATTGACGAAATTGTTATCTTCAAAAGTCTAGATAAAGATACCTTGTCGCAAATCGTTGATTTAGAGTTAGGCAAAGTTGAGAAGCGCTTGATTGACAAAAATATCAAAATTAAAATTGCCAGTAAAGTTAAAGGCATGCTTGCCGACAAAGGCTATGATATTACCTTCGGCGCCAGACCCCTAAAACGCATTATCCAAAATATGATTTTAGACGAGCTGGCTCTCGATATTATTGAAGGCAAAATTAAAGACGGAGATTGCGTTACTATTGACTTGGGAATTAAAAATGAAGTGCTAATCAAAGTAAAATAAGTTGATATAACAAAAAAAACTGCTTGAATACACAAGTGGTTTTTTATTATCTATATTTTTAGATACTTTTCCTACAACAAAGTTCCGGCTACTAACAAGTAAATAGAAACGCTAATTAAATCTTGGATTATAGTACCTATCGGTCCGCTGGCGTTAGCCGGATCAAAGCGTAAAAAATTAAAAATGAAGGGGATAAAAAGTCCGGTGATGATAGAAGATAATATTGTTAAAAATATTGAGATAGATAATACAGCGGCTATTAACAATTCGTTGTAGAACAACAAAGAAATGATAAAAATTAAAATGCTGATAATCGCGCTCATGAATAAAACCACATTAAACTGGCGCAATGAGTAAAAAACTAAATTTATTTTTTTACTGATAGCTAAATCTCTGACTACAAAAAAGCTGATCTGGGTGCTAACTGCGCTGGCGATATAAACTATTAGCGGCATGAAGGCTGCTAGGATAATATTTTCCGACAAAGTTCGTTCAAATAATCCGATAACTTGCGCGGCCACTAGTCCACCTAAGATGCCGACAATTAACCAAGGCAGGCGGTGCTTTAAAGACGTGGCCAAAGACATTGAATTTATATCATCAATTTTATGAGCGTGATGGCCGACGCCGGCGAAATGAGCCACATCCTCTTCCAACTCGTTGTAAACTATATTCATTATATCGTCGTTTAGCACTGCACCCAAAAATTTGCCGTCTTGATCAACAATAGGCACAGATTTAATATTGTTCTTTAAGGCTAAATAAGCAACCTTTTCCTGATCAGTGTGGGCGTAAGCAACCTTAAGATTTTTATTCATAACGGAAGATATTTTTTTGGCTTTAGGCTGGCGAAAAAGCTCTTTGATGGAAATAACGCCTTCAAGAATATTTTCTTTTCCTAAAACATAAATATAATTGACTGATTTTAAGCGCTTGATATTTTTTAGCAGATGTTCTTCAACGTAGCCAATGGCATTGTCTTTGCTGACTACAGGCACGTCGCTGGTCATAAGGCTAGCGGCATATTTTTTTGCTGGATTGTTGGATATTTTTTTCATTTATTTTAGATTATGTTTATATTATACCATATTTAATAAAAAATAAAAAAAATTTCTGTAAAAGCACAACGACTTTTTTTAAAAAAGACAACAATAAAAGTCCGAAAAAATTATCGGACTTCTATGCTTATAAAATTGATAAAAATTATTTTTCTTCCTGCTGCAAGCCGGAGTTTATATCTTTTGGCCCTCTAGTTTTTTCCCCTGAATCATTAAAGACTGCATATTGTCTACCTTTTTCGTCTTTATTTAGTTCATCTACTCTTTGATGAGCCTCTAGCCAATCATCGAACGTGCCTTCAATCACCGCTTCACCTTTTTTAACCTTCCCTAATTCTGCTATTACAAATTTACCAGCCGGTGCTTTAATAACAGCCTCTATTTTTCTATTAGGGAATTCTATTTCACTGCTATACATAAATATATCTTTAAAATTTTAGTACGCCCAACAGGATTCGAACCTGTGACCTTCTCCTTAAAAGGGAGCTGCTCTACCAGCTGAGCTATGGGCGCAGTTTATTTACAAAAAAAGTCAAAAACAAAACTGCTCTAAGCAGTGTTTATTACTTTTGATGTTATAATAGCAGAATATTTATATTTTGACAATAGTTAAAATTAGAAGCCGCATTTTTATATCATTAAGTTAATATTAGCTAATATTAAATAAATTTGTGGAAAACAAGTGGACAATTTACTCTTGCGATTAAACCCTGACTAAGGTAGTATAGAATTATGCCCAAAGAACAATCCATTGAAAAATTACCGCCGCAGAACCTGGAAGCCGAGCAATCGCTTCTGGGCTGTCTTTTGATTGATAAAGACGCCATTATCAAAATTGCTGATATTGTTATGGAGAATGATTTCTATAAGGACAGTCATCGCATAATTTACGAAACAATGAAAGACTTGTACGCCAAGCACGAACCGATTGATATTTTAAGTTTAACCAACCGACTAGAGGAAAAAAATAAATTAGAAGAAATTGGCGGACGTTCGTATCTGGCTTTGCTTTCCAACTTTAGCGCTACAGCAGCTCACGTTGAACATTACGCTAATATCATTCAGCGCAAAGCCACGCTTCGTCGATTGCTAGCTGCGGCTAGTGAAATTTCCGAATTGGGTTTTAAAGAGGAAGAAGATATTGATAAATTGCTGGATGAATCAGAGCAAAAACTGTTTAGCGTCTCCCAAAAGTATTTAAAAAACGTTTTTATTCCTGTTGATAAATTATTAAACGACGCGTTTGAACGCATTGACGAATTGCACAAACAAAGCGGTAAACTGCGCGGCATTACTACTGGCTTTCATGACTTGGATAATTTACTGGCTGGTTTACAAAAATCAGACTTAATAATTCTAGCTGCTCGTCCTAGCGTTGGTAAGACTTCTTTAGCTTTAGACGTTGCTCGGCAAGCAGCCGTCAAAAGTAAAATCCCTGTCGGTATTTTTTCTCTAGAAATGAGCAAAGAACAGCTAGTTGATAAATTACTCTGCGCCCAGTCAAACGTCAGTTTATGGCGCATGCGTACCGGCAAATTATCAGACCGAGATGACGATAATGATTTCGCGCGCATTGGCGAAGGCATGGGAATTTTGTCAGAAGCTCCGATTTACATTGATGATTCGCCCAATTGTTCGGTCATGGAAATAAGGACTAAAGCGCGCCGGTTACAAATTGAAAAAAATTTAGGACTATTAGTTGTCGATTATTTACAGTTGATGGAGGGTCGCGGTAAATATGGCGACAACCGTGTCCAGGAAGTTTCGGAAATAACTAGAAGCTTAAAAGGCATTGCCCGCGAATTAAATATACCTGTCTTAGCTTTGTCGCAGTTGTCTCGCCAAGTTGAGCAGACTAAACCAGCTATCCCTAAATTAGCCCATTTGCGCGAGTCTGGCTCAATTGAGCAAGACGCTGATGTGGTTATGTTTATTTATCGTAAAGCCGCAGATCGCAACTATAACCGCGAGGAATTATCAATGGAAGACCAACACAAGGCAGAAATACACGTGGCTAAACACAGAAACGGCCCGACCGGCAAAGTAGATTTATTTTTTGACGAAGAGACCGTCAGTTTTAAAAGTATTGAAAGAAGCGGATTGTCAGAAATGTAAATAAATAATAATTGATACAAAATATTATGTTCAATAAATTAAAACAATACCAAGATTTAAAAAATCAAGCAAAAATGCTGCAGAGTGTGATGAGCCAGCAAAGTATTACTGTTGAAAAAAATGGTATTACTATAACTATCAACGGCAATTTTGAAATAACTAATTTGACAATCAACAGCGAACTAACAAAAGATAAACTAGAACAATCATTAAAAGAGTGCTTTAATGACGCGACTAAAAAAATCCAAAGAGTAGTCGCTGAGAAGATGCAAGGTATGGGTGGGTTGCCACAGTTCTAAATACATGCAATACCCTCTTTCTATCCAAAATTTAATCAGAGAATTTATGAAATTACCGACCGTCGGCCCTAAAACAGCTGAACGGTTCGTTTTTTATTTATTACAGCAAAACCCGGAGGAGCTCCAAAAATTCGCTCAAGCTATTGCCGAACTGAAAGAAAAAATTATAATTTGCCAAAATTGTTTTGCGGTCACTGATAGCCATCCTTGCGAAATCTGCCGCGACCAAAAACGCGACTCATCCCTGCTCTGTGTTGTGGAAAATACCCGCGATATGCTGGCGATGGAAAAAATAAAAGAATATAACGGCTATTATCTTGTTTTGGGCGGAGTTATTAATTCTTTGGAAGGAGTGCGACCCGATAATTTAAGAATAAAAGAACTAATTAATAAGGCTAAAACCGGAAAAATTAAGGAAATCATTTTGGCTTTTAATTCTAATTTTGAAGGCGAAGCGACCTCGCTATATATAACCAAGGAATTAAAAACATATAAAATAAAAATAACCCGCTTGGCTAAGGGCCTGCCAATGGGCTCTGATTTAGAATACGCCGACGATATTACTCTAGTTAATGCTTTTAAAAATCGCAACGAAATAAAATAAAAAACTAGGAGGGCTGTGATGCAGTGCAAGCAATTCGGAATCGTCCAGGGTTGCATTACCCGATCAAGAAGAAATACTTGCGCGCATGGAGCGTGTCAGCGCGACCAACCAAAATCAGCTGATGAGATTCAGGTAATTGTTCAGATGATGGAAATTGCTGATCCTCAGGGAGAAAGGTCGTATGAGCTGGCAGTGAAATACGAGAAGCCCTAAACCTAAAAAAGGTAGGGTGTCTGCAGAAAAGCCCGGGACATACACCACCGGGCTTCTCTTTTTTATTTCAGCTGGATATTGCAAAATTTTAACCAATCTTATCTATTCTGATCTTTGAGTACTCTTGTCTATGGCCTCTAGTTCTTAAATAACGAGTTTTATTTTTATATTTAACGACAGTCACTTTTTTGCCTTTGCCGTTTTCTAAAATTTCGGCTTTAACCTTATCGCCTAGGCTGGGATCGCCGATGTTGACATCTTTTCCAGCTTCATCGGCTATCAATAGAGTGTCAAAATTTACTTTACCCCCTACTTCTTTTTTTAATTTTTCAATTTTAAGCGAATCGCCTTCTTTAACTTTATACTGTTTGCCGCCAGTTTTTATTACTGCAATCTTTGTCATATGATATTTTGTGTCATCCCGGCCTCCGAGCCGGGATCTCGTTTAGAGAAGTAAAATCCCTTCGGAAAGTCAAAACACGAACAATTATTAATTAATACAAAAAAACCGCTACGCGGTAAGCTTAATATATTATACTAATATTTGATAAAAAGTCAATAAAGCAAAATAATAGCTAATATTAAATAAATTATTTAATATATTTTTTATTTTTTAATTTATCCGGTAAATAATCCTGCTTTTCCTGATAATTATACTCGGGACTGTATTTATAATCTTTGCCGTAGCCTAGTTCCTTCATTAATTTTGTCGGCGCGTTTCTAATATGCATCGGCACGGGTAAATTGCCATAATCTTTTACATCCGCAGCGGCTTGGCCATAAGCTGTATAAAGTTCGTTGGATTTTTGGCATTTAGCCATATAAAATACCGCTTGAGCTAAAACCACGTTGCATTCCGGCATACCCATAAAATGACAGGCTTGATACGCGGCTACGGCCTGTTCTAGCGCGCGTGAGTTGGCCAGACCGATATCTTCAGAAGCAAAGCGCACTAACCTTCTCGCCACATAAAGCGGATCTTCGCCGCTTTCCAACATCCTTGCCAACCAATATAAAGCCGCGTCAGGATCGGAACCGCGCATGGATTTGTGCAAGGCCGAGATGATATTGTAATGTTCTTCGCCATCTTTGTCGTAAAGCAAAAAGGATCTTTGAAAAGCTTCTTTAATGCGGTCAATCGTCAGGTGGTTATCAACCGAACCGGCGTATTCTAAAACGTTTAAAGCCGTCCGCACGTCGCCGTTGCTCATCTGCGCCAATATTGCCAAAACATTATCGTCAACTTTTAGATTTAGATCGCCCAGCCCTCTATCTTTATCAGCAACGGCCTTTTTTAAAATCTCTAAAATATTTTCTTCACTCAATTGATTTAAAACAAAAACACGGCACCGCGACAGCAAAGCGTTCCGTATTTCAAAGCTCGGATTTTCCGTAGTCGCGCCAATTAAAATAATCGTACCTTTTTCCACGTGTGGTAGCAGTGCGTCTTGCTGGGCTTTATTCCAACGATGAATTTCGTCTATAAAAAGAATAGTTCTTTTTTCAAAAAGACTATTTTCTTGCGCTCGCTTGATAACTACGCGCAAATCCTTAAGACCGCTTGTTACTGCGCTAATTTGGATAAACTCAAAATTAGTCTTTTTAGCTATAATATGCGCTAGCGTTGTTTTGCCGCTGCCCGGCGGCCCCCAAAAAATCATTGACGGTAAATTATCGCTTTCAATTGATTTGCGCAGCATCCTGCCTTCGCCCACAACCTCTTCCTGGCCTAAAAAATCCTCAAGTTTTTCCGGCCTCATTCTGTCAGCTAGCGGTTTTTTGTTTATTTCTTTATCCATTTTTATATTTTTATATTACGAAGGGCACCCATCGGATGCCCTCGCTTTATTAATCTGCGCCCATAATCATTGCTGGCAAAAGCCAATCAATCTGACCAGAGCAGACTCCCTCTCTTCGTCTGTCATGCCGCCTATAATCGCTTTCAGGGCGATTGAATATTTCTCCTTCATCTCCAGACTCGCTCGCCTCTCCCATATTTTCTCGGAAAACGCCCGCCAGCCATAGCTGATAACGGCTTCGGTTATGGGTATCGAGCGAGCCGTCATTATCTCGTCGCTATATGACATTACGTCGATATCGCCGTTTGAGTCGGCCAGTTCAACGTCCAGATTTCTTTTCAGACATCTGCCTGCGTCTTGCGCAAAAACAAGCTTGTTTACGGGGAGGACCCGCTTGTCGCCGACAAGTAGAAACTTACCTCGGATAAAAGTTCTCTCCAGGTGGATAAGCGCAGCTCCCTTGCGGTGGCATTGCCGAGCGTCGTCTTCGAGAAAGTACTCCGTTCCGCATAAACCGCATACACACAGTGTCACCTTCTTTTGCAAGAATCTAACGCCATTGCCTTTCCCCATAGCAGTATTCCTCCTTTTTTGGTCTTTGTGATGAGCAATAACACCATATAAAAATTCGGCTATTTTGTCAATCTAGCCTCCGAATCTTCTGTCCCGTTTATTATATTCTCTAATTATCAAATCAACATCATCTCTCTCAAACTCCGGCCAATATTTTTTAAGAAAAAAAAGCTCGCTATAAGCCGCTTGCCAAAGTAAAAAGCCTGACAATCTTTGCTCGCCGGAAGTGCGGACAATTATATCCGGATCGGACAAATCAGGCTGGTAAAGATACTTTTTGAGCATGCCTTCGTGCACCTGCTCTAAATCAACGTTATTTTTTATCAGCTTTTTTACCGCTTCAACGATTTCTAGCCGGCCGCCGTAATTTAAGCAAATATTAACTATACCATTATGGTTTTGCTTGGTTTCGTCTATAATTTGCTGGCAAACTTCCGGCAAGTCACCAGGCAATTCTTCTAAACAACCGCTAATCAAAACTTTGTATTTTTTATTTTTAAATTCTTCCTTCCTTTCTTCCAGCGCGGCTTTCATTAGTTTCATCAGATAATTAACTTCTTCGCTGGAGCGGTTCCAATTTTCAGTTGAAAAAGCAAAAAAAGAAATAATTTTAATGCCACGAGCAAAAAACCAATCAGGCGTCTGGCACATTCTTTCGTAGCCCTGAAAATGCCCTTCGTTTTGAGAAAGATTTCTTTCTTGCGCCCAGCGGCGATTGCCGTCCATAATTATGGCTACGTGGCTGGGTATTTTTAACGTCTCTTTTTCCATAAAATTTATCTTGTCATTCCGACCCCGAGCACTCGGGAGAGGAACCCCTTTGCGGATTTATAGTTTTTATTAAATTCTGCTTTTTCTCCCTTCGCCACTTTTTGATTTGTTTCTCTCTGGCTATAGCCGCGGAAACATTAGTATAATGTTCGCAATACACTAGCTTATCACATGAATACTTCTCTGTAAAAACCTTTTGATCCCGCCCCTTTGTGTTTTGAGGATCTTCTTAGCAAGCTATTTGTCATTCCGATATATAATCTACCACTCGAACTTGCCATAATATACAAATAAAAATTATATTCTTTTCTCATCTTCTCTACTTTATAACTTTTATCAGCTTGATATGTTCTCCGGCTCCGCTAATAATTTTTATGTTATCTTTTTTGACTTTAAACTCTTGAGCTAAAAACTTAATAAGTTCTTGGTTGGCCTTCCCTCTTTCGGGCGTGGCCGCTATGTCAATTTTCCAGGTGCCGTCAGCCAATTTTTCTCTAAAAGAATTTTTGGCGGCGCTGGGTCTTACCTTGATTCTTAGATATATTTCGTCTTGCTGGGAATTGTCCCTTTTTGTACGTTTCATGTTTGTGCAGATTATTTTATCATAAAAAAACGCCCTAAAAAAGGGCGATTTTTATTGAATAATTTAAGCTTTTCCTAAAATTCTGAACATTGAAGTGCCACAAGTAGGACATTTGCCCTTCATCGCCCTTCTGGCGACTCCGCCTTTACCCTTCATTTCAATCTCTTGAGCCTCTGCCATTTCTCTTTTAGCTTTACATTTTACGCAATATGCTTCGGTCATAGTTTTTACTTGCTAATACTGCCAATATTAGCTAAAAAATTATAAATTTAAATTATTTATTAATTTTAAAAAATCTAACTTAGTATTATTTTATCATAAATTAGCGAAAAAATAAAGGCCGTTGGTAAACGGCTGGAAAATTAAAATATAAAAACCTAATTTAAGAATTAATCACGAATTATATTCCTTAAAAAACCGCTTAAAAAAATTGAAGCGTCTTTCTGTTTATTCTCCAGTTCTTTTAAATAATTATAAAATTTAGCCTGTAAAATATTTAATTCATTAGTAAAAAAATCATTCTCTACCAGCCTCTCTTCGGCTGCACCCAGATCATTGTTAATCTCGGTAGCGCCGGCTATTTGGCCAAAAACATCCTCCATCTTAACTGCTAGCGTATCGCTGTTGGCAAACTGGCTATCAAGCCAGTCTCTATTGACCTTGATAAAATTAGCCAGCAGTTTGTCGTCTGGTTTGATAATTTCTTTTTTTAGAACAATACTTTTTTCTATATTGCCTCCGCCCAACCCTCCATTACCGATTAAATAAAGCAAGCTGGCTGTGGCGACAGCAAAAGAAACGAACACTAAAAAAGCGGCTTGGGTTGACCAGACCGGCGTTTCTGGGCAGCTGTCATTCTCGCGGCAATAAGAAAAAATACCGGGAACGTTAAAATGCGGCTGGCGGAAAGACAAGGGACCGATTTTTTTTTCTTTCTTTTTCATTTTTTTTGACAGGAGATGTTGCCGGCTAATATTGAATTTTTGGCGCCAGCTCAATACGGACTCATCTTCAAAATCAACTGCCGGCTTTTTAGCCTCTCCATCACTTCCCGTCTCTTCTATTTTTAATTCTAAAACATTAACTAAGTTGCGTGGCTGGCGGATCAAAGACCACTGCAATTTACTTTTTTTTGATTTCGCAGCTGACTGTATTTTTCCCTTGCTTTCTTTTTTTCCCATCGCCAAAAAAGTAGAAGAATTAAAACCAAATTCCTTTTTTAAAAAATCAATAAAACTTATTTTGTTAGTTATTATATTTTTTACCATGATTTTTTCCCAATTATCAACATTCGCTTAGTCGGGTTTAAATAAATTATAACACAAAACATTTATTAATACCAAAAATTTTATTATTTTATCTGTTTACTAAATAAAAAACCACAAAATTATGTCATTTTCAGCGCCTATCAAAAGCGTTTGTCGTTCCACAACCGAGCACTTGGAAAAGGGATTGCTTAAGCAGGAATGATGGTTGGATAAAAACTAATAAATAAGAGTTTTGATTATTCAAACTATTTTAAACAAATAAAATATTAAGAATTTAATAAACTTAACTAAGTATTGATATTTTTTAAAGGCTGTGTTATTATAGTTTTAACAAGCGGAAGTCTTGTTTTTTAATTTAAAAATTAGCTATAAATATGAAGAAAGATATTCATCCTAAATATTATCCGAATTCTAAAGTAATTTGCGCTTGCGGTAGCACTTTTACTACCGGATCAACCTTGCCGGAAATTAAAACCGAGCTTTGTTCAGCCTGCCATCCTTTTTATACTGGCAAGCAGAAATTAGTTGATACTGCCCGCCGCGTAGAAAAATTCCAGGCTAAAGTTAGCGCTAAGACCGCAGCGGCTAAAACGAGAAAGGGTAAAACCGTCAAACGCGCCGCTAAAGCCGAAAGAACTAAGGCCAAAAAATCAGGTAAAAAATAACTTACCTTAACGGCTATTTGTTTTTGTGTGGTATAATTATAATATCACGCAGAGATGAATAGCCGTTATTTATTTATAAAAAATATCGCGAAGCGATACCTAAATTTTAATTTTTGATTTTTGCATTTTGAATTTAATTATATGTACGAAGAAATAAAGCAAAAATTTAATGAACTTGAAAAGCAGATTTCCGATCCGGCTATTATTAATGATGTTAAAAAAATAGCCGAAGTTTCGCGCCAGCACGCCGAATTGAAGGAGCTAACAAATATGATTTTATCTTTAGAAAAAATAGCCGATGATATAAAGCAAAATAATGAAATTATTGCCCAGGACGTTGACGAAGAATTAAAAAATATAGCTACCGATGAATTGGAAATATTGCAGAAAAAATATGATGATTTGCAAAAGCAGATTGAAATTGAATTGCATCCGGCCGATCCGAACGACAAAAAAGACGTTATCATGGAAATTAGAGCTGGCACCGGCGGAGACGAGTCTGCCCTATTCGCGGCAGATTTATTACGGATGTACGCGCGCTTTGCCGAACGTCAGGGCTGGAAAGTAAATATTCTTAGTTCCAATCGCATAGGCATCGGCGGCTTTAAAGAAGTTATTTTGGAAATTAACGGTAAAAATGTCTTCGGCTATTTAAAATACGAGCGCGGCATTCACCGCGTCCAAAGAGTGCCGGAAACCGAAAAGCAGGGCCGCATTCACACGTCCGCCGCCACAGTTGCAGTTTTGCCGGAAGCTGAAGAAGTTGATTTGGTGGTAAATCAAAACGATTTGCGTATTGATACTTACGCCGCCTCCGGTCCGGGCGGACAAAAAGTAAATACGACTAATTCGGCCGTCCGCATTACGCATATTCCGACTGGCACTGTCGTTCAATGCCAAGACCAAAAATCCCAGCACCAGAACAAAGAAAAGGCTATGCAAATTTTACGCTCGCGCATTTTAGATAAATTAGAAGAAGAACAACACGCCAAAGAAGCGGCCGAAAGAAAAACGCAGGTGGGTTCTGGCGATCGCAGTGAAAAAATTAGAACTTATAATTTCCCCCAAGACCGCGTCACTGACCACCGTATCAAGCAAACTTGGCACACAATTAACCGAATTATGGACGGAGAAATCGGAGAAATAATTGAAGTTTTAAAAGCAGCCGACAAGCAAGTTTAACACAATTTTTTAGACTATGAATATAAAAACAGAACTTTGGCAGGCTGTCGTAAAACTAAAAAAAGCCAATATAAAATCCGCTCATTTAGACGCGGAAATTTTATTATCTTTTATTTTAAATAAAACTCGTGAATTTATATTGACTCTTCCCGAACTTAAACTAACTAAGGCCCAACAAAGCAAATTTAATAAATTGATAAGCCGGAGAATCAAGGGCGAGCCAATCGCTTATTTAATTGGCGAAAAAGAATTTTACGGCAATAAATTTCTAGTTAATAAGCAGGCGCTTATTCCCCGACCGGAAACCGAGTTGATGGTTGACGAGGCATTAAAAATTATTAAGACGAAACCAGCTAAATTTACTCTTATAGATATTGGCACTGGCTCAGGCTGTGTGATTATCAGCCTGGCTAAAATTCTCGGTAATAAATATAAATATTTTGGAACTGACATCTCAAAAACCGCTCTAAATATCGCCCGAAAAAATTCTAAAATTAACAAAGCTCAATTCATTAAATTTGCTTCTGGTGATTTATTGCAACCCCTTCTTAATTCAAAAATCTTAAATCGTAAATCTAAAATCTTAATTCTTGCCAATCTGCCTTACGGCTGGACAGCTTGGCTAAATAATTCTTCGGCCGATACTATTGGTTTAAAATTTGAGCCGAAAATCGCGCTTTTTATGGGCAAAGACGGGCTGGAACTTTATGAAAAATTATTGATTCAGCTTAGAGATGTAGAAAAAATAAATAAAAATATTATTGCCTTTTTAGAAATAGACCCTAGACAAAAACTTAAAATCGGAAGAATGATTAAAAAAAATTTGCCAGACGCTACTTTTGCAATAAAAAAAGACCTAAAAGGCCATAACCGGTTGATTATTTTAAAGCTGGGCTAAAATTCAACTTTATGCTCCGGCTGCACGACTTCTATCCAAGTTGTACCGGCATTGAAGGCGAATTCGTTGCCGTCAATATCATAAAAACGGGTGCGAGAGCCGTTATTTTTTTTGTGCCATTTTCCTTCCCGGCATTGGCCGTCTAGGCAAACGAATGCCTTGCCCTCGCCTATCGTTTTCATAGCCAATCTTAATTTATCATCAATTTCTTCGGCGGCAATAAATTGGATAATAATATTTTTTGCTTTTATTTTTTCTCCGTCCTCGTCGGTATGCGCCTTTCCTGCCAAATAACGGTCATACTGATTACCTTGCTTGTCATAGCGCCATTCTACTTTATAATAGTCTCCAGGGTAGTCTATTTTTATTTGCGCCGCCTCAGGCCGTTCCGCCTCTTGGCGGTCATCTTTAAAAAGCCAAGGAAAAAATTTGCCCTGTTCTAATTTATTTTTTTCCAAAAAAGAAAAAACGGAATCGCCCTTAATATAAACATTATGCGGCGCTGATTTGCTTTTATTTCTATAAAAATAACTGCCGTTATAGAACTCATTAAAATCGACCACATTCTCTTTTATAATTTTAGCCAAAGCGTCGGGACTGCCGCCGCAATGGATATAAACAGCCGAATATTCCTCCACCCACTCTACATAATATGGCCTAGCGCTACGTATCGGCCCAATATTCTCTACCTTTTTAACATCGGCGAAAATAGCTAAATAACGCGTCACTCCGCCCTCTGCTTCGGCTTCATAAACTATGTTAGCCTTCGCTAAGGCCGCAGCCGGACGAGCGTCAGAAAAATTATCTATTGTCACCGCTACCGGGTAATTATTTTCTTCGCCAAGTTCAACGTATACGCCGTCAATCTGGCGGCGCGTCAAATTAAAGTTATCTGACTGACTGCCACTCTCCCGCTCTGTTATTGGAACTATCTCGTTAATTTTTTTTATTACCGTTTTTCTGTTTATAAATACTAAAACAAGACCGGCTAAAATAATAGTCGTCAAACAAAAAATTGCGCCGACGGTTACCCAGACTTTTTTTAGCTTGGCTACGTCAGCTATGTCCTCTTTTTCCTCCATATTAAAACGAATATTTTTTATTGCTGAGCACTGGATTCTTCAGCTGGTTTAGCTTCTTCAGTCGTCTCTACCTCAACTGCCGGCTGCTCTTCTTCTACTACCTTAGGCTCCATTACGTGGACAATAACGTCATCGGCGTTATTTAAAACCTCGAAATTATCCGGCAATTTTATGTCACTAACTTTAATGTGATCTTCAAAAGTATTAAGCAATGACAAGTCAATATCAATTTTATCAAGCATCTCGGCTGGCAAACACTTAACTTCTAAAGTCTCAATATTTTTTATCAACATGCCGCCCAATTCCTTAACAGCTTTAGATTCATTAATAAAGTGCAACGGCACTTGGACGTCTATTTTGTGCTTCATGTTAACTTTATAAAAATCCAAGTGCTTTATGTCTCCCTTGATAGCGTCGGATTGCTGATCTTTTATTATTGTTTTGATTGGCTCGCTTCCATCAATGCTTAAATCAATCAAGCCAGTAGCATCGTGGTGGGAAAATATTTTTTCTACATCCTGGCGTTTAACTTTAAGATTTACATTTTTTTCCTTTTGACCATATAAAACCGCTGGAATTATACCGGCCCGGCGTAAAGCCTTGCTTTCTTTTTGCTTCTCTTTTCTGCTAGAAGCATCTAGTTTTATTGTTTTGACCATAAATTTATTTTTTTCTGTTACCGTTTTATCAATTAAGTAAAGCGGGCATTTTTCTTATATAATTAATATTTTAACTTAGAGCGAATAATAATGCTTTCAATTATGCCGATTATTATTAAAGTGGACAAAATAGAACTGCCGCCGTAACTAATAAGCGGCAAGGAAATACCGACAACCGGCATTAAACCGACGTTCATACCAATATTAATAAACATTTCCATAAAAATCAAGGCTAAAAAGCCAAGCAGGACATAAACCGCAAAATCATTATTAGCATAGCTCGACGCTTTCAATATTCGGTAAAAAATGGTTATAAAAAGAGAAAAAACTAAAACAACTCCTAAAAATCCCAATTCTTCAGCGATTACCGAAAAAATAAAGTCATTTTGCGCTTCCGGCAAAAATTTTAACTGCGATTGCGAGCCGAACCCCAGACCCCGACCGGTTAAACCGCCCGACCCGACGGCAATGGTCGCCTGCTGGACGTTATAACCCTGGCCCAGCGAATTAGCCGCTGGATTTAAAAAGGTGATAATGCGCTCTTTTTGATAATCCTTAAATAAAAACATCCAGGAAAACGCGAAGGCTATAAAAAAAACTAAAACGATAAATAAAATATATTTTTTATTAAAACCCACAATTATAAGCATTGCCAGCCAAATTAAAAATAATATCAAGGCCGAGCCGAAGTCAGGCTGTTTTAAAACTAACGCAACGAATATAAACGCGCCCAATCCGGAAATAATCATATGTTTAAACGGGCTGAATTTAACTGATACCGCCGCAAAATAACGAGCCAAAAAAACGACTAAAATAATTTTAGCAAATTCCACCGGCTGGATGCTTAAACCAAAAATATTAAACCAACCAGTTGTCCCGCGGATTGAAGCGCCAAAAAACAAAACGGCCGTCAGCAATATCAAGCCCAGCAAATACAGATAATTATTAAAGCTTCTTAAATTAAAATAATCAAGAAAAGACACTAAAAATAAAATCACCAATCCTAAAAAAACAAAAACAACTTGCTTCTCAAAATTAAGCAAGTCTAACTCGTCTTGGCCCAAGGCAATGCTATACAACTCCGCTAATCCGAAGCACATTAGCAAAATGACCGCGGCTAAAAGTATCCAATCAAATTTTTTTAAATATAAAATTATTTTATTCAACATTTATTACCGGCTATTTTCATTTTAAGCTGCCTATGCCGCCTTCATAGTTAATATAGATATCTTTTTTGGTGATATTAATTTCAGGCATTATTTCAATTTTATCAACTAAGCTAAAACGACCGGGCCAAGTCATAGCTACATGGCGCGATTCATCAGCCATTAAATTTTTAACCGCATATTCATTGACGCTAACGATTTGGCCGCGGCTAAAAAGCAAAATTTTTAAATTAACATTCCAATAGTTGAAAATGGTACGGTTATGAATAGCAAACTTCAACTCGTTCAAATCCAACTTCTCCGTCAAAACCGTTGATTTGGCAGATGAAAATTGCGCTCCATCCGCTTTTATATTTAAACGCTCTTGGCTAAAATGCTGCCAATTGGGGAAGTTTTTGTAATCTATTCTTGTCCATTTAACATTCTCTATTCTAAACTCAACTTCATTTGGCAAAAACTTGAATTCTTGGCCTAGGCAAAAAACGTATTTGCCTTCATTAGGCAGGATAAAACCTTGTCTTTTAGCGGTCTCTTTGCCGTCGCCCACAAAATAATAATCAAATTCAGCGTAAAATTTTTCATTAGGGTTTGTGACGGCTGCTAAAAAATCATAACGATCCTCAAGGACTTTTAAGGCCCTTACTTCTTGAAACCGCAAATCTTTCGCCGACATAGACGCAATTATGTCCGGATTGATAGCCGACCCGCTGATCATCTCTTCTATCATCAAGCGGTCTTGTTTTATGCCAAAAAAAACATAATATCCAAAAGTAAAAATAAAAAGAGACCAAGTAACAATGCTAACAGCTATTAATATTAAAACTCCCATTTTTATCATCTTGGGTCTATTTTGCACCCACCACAAACCTAAATTTAATTTAGAAACTGTTAACCCGTCGGGGTCCTTATATCTGCCAATTTTTTCCTCAACGTTTTGCAGCAGAGGTTGAGGCAATGCTTCTCCGTTAGTCTGACCATTTTTTTCAATATCCGCATTAATGCCTTTTTCGGTAACTTTTTTACTTTTTAACAAGTTGATCATATTAATTTATTTTAACAAAAAAACGACTTTTTGGCAAAAAATAAATAATTGACAAAAATGTTATCCGAGACTAAACTATATTAAAAAGTTTAAAAATTCCCAGATTTTAAGGAGGGAGCATGTCTAGCAAGATACATGTTGTTCTTGTATGCGGTGAAAATCCCACGCAAAGAGACCTCAGGCTACATGGATTCATAGAGGGCACGACGAACCCCAATGACGGATCTAAAAAGCTTGCTGACTTCAAGCAAGTCGTCGAAATTCTCCTGGCTGAACGTCTCTACGGTCGCTACGACGACGAGATGACCAAAAAAGATCGGTCCCTGCACCTTTACCGTCGGGGGTATCAAAGCATCCTGCTGAAGGTCCGCTTTTTTGATGACGGCGTCCTTGAAGAGGCTGTCTTCATTGCAAACGACGAACAATCATTCGGTCATTTACGTGAAGTCATGTATCATCTTAAGCGAACGGAGGGATATACGATCTTATCACTCTCCGTTTGACAGAGAGAGGGAAAAATTCTTTTTGAAACCGTGTGCATCAGCCCACGGTTTCCTACTTTTTTTAGGCATTTTTTTACTTGCTTTTTATCTATATTTTTGCTAAAATGATTATATAATAATCACCTCAATTTAATGGGGTTATTTTAAGTTTATTTATCTAATATTAAATAAAAAATTACTATAAATATGAGCACAAAAGAAAAGAAAAATGAAACATCTGCGCTTAAACCAAAAAAATCAGATTACAGCGCTGATGCTATTACTGTTTTAGAAGGTCTGGAACCAGTACGCAAAAGACCTGGAATGTATATCGGCTCAACTTCAGCCGCAGGCTTGCATCATTTAATTTGGGAGGTCGTGGATAACTCAATTGATGAAGCTATGGCTGGTTATGCCACAGATATCTCTGTCACCTTGCTAAATGATGGCCTGGTTAAAGTTACCGACAATGGTCGTGGCATCCCTGTCGGCAAACATAAAGTCACCGGGATATCTGCTCTAGAAACAGTGCTAACCAAACTACACGCTGGCGGTAAATTTGGCGATAGCGGTTATAAAGTTTCGAGCGGTCTGCACGGTGTCGGCGTTTCTGTTGTTAATGCTTTGAGTGATTACTTAAAGGCCGAAGTGCATCTTGATGGTAAAATTTGGGTCCAGGAATACAAACGAGGCAAGCCGTTAAAAAGCGTAAAAGCCGTCGGCACCTGCAAAGATACCGGCACGACAATTATATTTAAACCAGATGCAACAATATTTACCGAATTAGAATTTAATTGGGGAAAAATTCTTGATCGTCTTAGACAACAGGCCTACTTAACTAAAGGCATTACTATAAAAGTTGCTGATGAACGCCCGGAACATCGACCAAAAACCTACCAATTTTATTTTGAAGGCGGCGTTATGTCCTATATAAAGCAGCTGCACCGCAATAAAAACGTTAAAAACGAAAATGTTTTTTATGTAGAAAAAGAAGTTGAGACAACTAAAATAGAACTCGCTTTGCAGTATAACGATGAATATAACGAAACCGCCATTGCTTTCGCCAATAACATTTACAACCCTGGTGGCGGTACGCATTTAGCCGGTTTTCGCACTGCCCTTACCCGTACCTTAAATTCTTATGCTAGAAATAAAAACTTACTTAAAGAAAAAGATGAAAACTTAACCGGCGATGACGTGCGCGAAGGTTTAACCGCTATTATTAGCGTTAAATTAATAGATCCGCAGTTTGAAGGCCAGACTAAAGATAAGCTGGGCAATGCTGAAGTTAAGGCCTATGTAGAGCAAGTCTTTGGCGAAGCTTTTACTATATTTTTAGAAGAGCATCCTAAAGATGCCGAAGCTATAATTGGCAAATGCATCCTAACTTGCCAGGCCAGATTGGCAGCCCGTACTGCCCGCGCTTCTATTTTACGCAAAGGCGCCTTAGACGGCATTACTTTGCCGGGCAAATTAGCTGATTGCTCTAGCCGTAAAGCCGAAGAAAGCGAAATTTTTATCGTGGAAGGTGATTCAGCTGGCGGTTCGGCTAAGCAAGGTCGCGACCGACGTTTCCAGGCCATTCTCCCCTTGCGCGGTAAAATACTTAACGTCGAAAGAGCTAGATTGGACAAGATGCTCGCCAACAACGAAATAAAAAATTTAGTCATTGCTTTTGGCACTAATATTGACGATCAATTTGATATTTCCAGATTACGTTATCATCGGATTATTATTATGACTGATGCTGATGTTGACGGCGCTCATATCAGAACTCTGCTTTTAACCTTATTTTACCGACATTTTCTGCCCCTGATAACTAACGGCCATATTTACATCGCCCAACCGCCGCTTTATCAAGTTAAAAAAGGCACTACCATAAAATATGCCTATTCAGACGAGGAAAAAGAAAAAATCGTCAAAGAATTCGGCGGCGACGTGGCTGGCGCTGAAGTGGTCGAAGAACCCGCCGACGCTGAAGCTGCGGCGGGCGAGGAAACCGAAACTGACGCAAAAGAAGAAAATGCTAAAAAAACTTCCAGCAGAATAAATATCCAACGCTACAAAGGTTTGGGCGAAATGAATCCGGAACAACTTTGGGAAACTACTATGAACCCGGAAACACGCATCATGAAGCAAGTAAACATTGAAGATGCTGCTTACGCTGACAGCGTTTTTGACATGTTAATGGGCGGTGATGTAGCGCCGCGCAAAAACTTTATTCAAACCCACGCGCAAAAAGTTGAGAATTTAGACGTATAGCTAATCATAAAATATTTTTTAAGATTATAAATGCGCTCACCAAACTGAGCGTATTTATATTTGACAACTCTGCATATTTATCTTAATTTATTTAAAAAATAAAAATAAAAAAATATAAGGAGGATCTAATGACAAATGACGAATGGCTGATCTTTGTAATTAGTAATTTCCATTTTACAACCTCTCGCTATTCAAATGATTTTTTAGGTGATGAGTACATTGACTTCTTTAAGCAGGAGATTAAAGAAGCGATTCTGCAATGTTCAGCAGCCGAACTGATGATAGTCGCTAATTTTATCTGCCGAGACGGAAGGGCTGATCCGTTTGCATGGTACATCAGACTCCACAATTTTGCCAGAAGTTTATTCAATGGAATGAAAATACAATAAAAAGACTTATCCACCGCATCGCTCTGGGATAAGTCTTCTTGTTTTGAAAACTACTTCAATACGATTTTAGCATCAAGAATTGTAAATTTTTTTTCGTCTGCCACCAATGGATTAATATCTATTTCGGCGATTTTGTCTTGATAATCTAAGGCTAAGCAAGAAAATTTATAAATTAAATCCTGCAATTTTACCAAGTCAGCTGCTGGCAAATTTCTAAAGCCTTTTAAAAGTTTGTAAACTTTGGTTCCTGATATTAAGTTACTTATTTCGCTTTTGCTAGCCGGCAATAACGCAATCTTAATATCTTTATAAACTTCTACCGCCGTTCCGCCAGTTCCAAAGGCTAAAACCGAACCAAAAATTTCATCATGCTTATAACCAAGCAGTAATTCATATTTGCCTGTAATTTGCTTTTCAATATAAACTGGCTGATTTTTAGCCGATCTCGTTATTTTAGCATAAGCTTTTTTAGCTTCATCTTCTGAATTTATATTTAGCTCTACCCCACCGACATCAATTTTATGTAAAACTTTATCTGATAAAATTTTCATCACCAAAGGATAGCCTATTTTATTCGCTTGAGATGCGACACACTGGATATTACTAATTACTTCGCCATTGGCAATCGGCAGACCGTAAGCAGCCACTATCTTTTTGGCATCAAATTCGTTCAGATTTTTTTGTCTAGCATTTTTAGCATTAATTATAATACTATCTACTGCGCCTTTATTAAATTTGACTCCGAAGAAGCCTGATTTTACAGCGTTGACTTTTATTTTTTGCGTTAACATAAAACTGCGGATGGCGCTTTCCGGAGTTGCGAAATTTGGAATTTTATTTTTTTCTAAAATATCTATGCCCGCCGCCACATCAGCGCCACCCACCCAAGATGCTAAAATTATTTTATTATTTTTATTCGTGGCTCTCGCTAATTCTTTAGCGGCTAATGTAGGCTCGGTCATAGCTTGCGGCGTTAAAATTACCAAAGCTCCATCAACATTTTTATCGGTCAAAACTATATCAACTGCCTCTTTATATCTTTTTGGTTCAGCGTCACCCAATATGTCAACCGGATTATTTCGGCTCCAGGTGGAAGGCAAAATTTTGTCTAAAGCCGTAATAGTCGCTCTATCCAACGTAGCTAATTGGCCGCCTGAATAAACTAAGGAGTCGGCCGCTACTACGCCCACTCCGCCGGCATTAGTAATAACAGCCAGTTTCTTTCCCTTTGGGCGGGGTTGATTGGCCAAAACTTTAGCGACATCGAAAAAGTCCTCAATAGAATCAGCTCTTATTATCCCTGCTTTCGAAAAAGCTGCCGAAAATACGGCGTCATTGCCAGTTAAACTGCCGGTATGCGACCTGGCGGCTTTTGAACCAGCGTCACTGCGCCCGGTTTTTATAACTACGATTGGTTTTTGGGGCGATACTCTCTTAGCAATTTCTAAAAACTTTTGAGCATTTTCCAATGATTCCATATAAATTAAAATACTCTTGGTGTTTTTATCGCTTTCCAAATATTCAATCATATCGGCAAAATTAACGTCAACCATTGAACCAATGGAAATAAAATAACTAAAACCGATATTATTTTTAACCGACCAATCCAACATTGCCGTTCCGAGAGCGCCGCTTTGTGATATAAAAGCAATATCTCCGCCCCAAGCTGATTTTTTAGCAAAACTGGCGTTTAAATTTACGGCAGTATTCATAAATCCTAAGCAATTAGGTCCCACGACTCGCATTTTGTATTTTTTTGCTATCTCGCCTATTTTATTTTGCAAAGCCGCGCCCTGCTCTCCAACCTCTTTAAATCCAGCGGAAATTATAACCAGGCCCTTCACGCCCTTCAAACCACATTCCTCAACAACAAAAGGAACAACTTTAGCCGGCACAGCGATAATAGCTAAATCAACTTTAGCCGGCACGTCTTTAATCGTTTTATAAGCGATCTTGCCCTGGATCTTCTTTCGTTTAATATTAACTGGATAAACCCTCCCCCTATATTTGCTTCGCGCCAAATTGCTAAAAAGGCTAAAACCAACACTGCCTTTTTCGTTGCTAGCGCCAATGACAGCAATGTTTTTAGGGTTAAACAAAATACTTAAATTTTTATCCATAATTAAAATTTACAGTTATTAGCTACAATAATTTTAGCATAAATTATATTTTTGACAATAGTCTTAAAATATTCGGCACCCAGTTTTTAGTCGCCGCTGTTAT
>ENA-UOWO01000570-UOWO01000570.1-activated-sludge-metagenome-genome-assembly--contig:-NODE-570-length-52816-cov-16.850363_pt1 | contig 52816 bp, 44 predicted proteins | sample MGYA00238148_ERZ761564 | MGnify/ENA primary metagenome ERZ761564 (study PRJEB28885, sample SAMN05720194) | activated sludge metagenome | isolation source: Anaerobic digester | place: USA...
TCACGGCGCAACCGGAATACCTGCACCAGGCCGAGGAATGGCTGCATCGCCTCGATCGCGCCGGTGACGAAAGTGCGACCCAGTTGTTCGTCTACGATGTCAAGAACATCAAGTCGATCGACCTGTCCGACTATCTGAGCCAGATCTTCCTTGGTGGTTCGAGTGGTGGCAGTTCGCGTCGCACCGATACTTCGGGCTCCGTGGCACCAGGACTGGCATCGGCGACCATTGGAGCCGCCGGTGCCGGGGCGACGACCGCAGGCTCCACGACGGGCGGTACGTCACGTCGATCGAGTCGTTTTGGCAGCGCGAGATCGGGCGCCGGCGGGAGCAAGTCCGGCTCGGCAGCCACCGGATCGGTCGGGAGTGGCGGAGATACCGACATACGCATCACCGCGGTCGAGGAAAGCAACCAGCTGCTGGTCATGGCGACACCGGCCGAATGGGATGCGATGCAGGGCGCCATCCGCCGCCTCGACATCGCGCCATTGCAAGTGCATATAGAGACCAAGATCCTCGAAGTGACCCTTTCTGGCGATCTTCAATACGGCGTCAAATGGTGGTTCGCGGGCCTCACCGGCGAAGGGTACGACTCCCAGTACGTCAATCCGCAAGGCGTGCCGTATCCCAACACGAGTGATCGCCAGCGCAGTTTGCTCGGCGCGGCGGCACCGCCTGTCGCGGCCGGATCCAATTTCTTCGCTTCCTATCTGAACAGCAAGTTCCAGGTGGCGCTCAACGCCCTGCAAAGCAGCGGCCAGGCGAAGGTGTTGTCCGCGCCCTCACTCATGGTAATGAACAACCAGGAGGCGCAGATAAACGTAGGTACGCGCATTCCCGTGCAGACGACCAGTCTCGTCGGACTGGGCGCGGTGACCAATACGGGAACCGGTAGCACCGGCACCACGACCCAGACCGGCATCGGCAGTACTTCCTATCTCGATACCGGCGTGATCCTGCAGGTCAAGCCGCGCGTCAATCCGGGTGGCCTCGTCTATCTCGAGGTGTCGCAGGAGGTCAGCAAGCCGGGCGCCGGCGCCGCGGTCAATGGCAATCCGCCGATCAACACGCGAACACTCGATACCAGCATTGCGGTGCAGAGCGGGGACACGATCCTGCTTGGCGGCCTGATTTCCGAGGATGACCAGACGTCGGGCGATGGCGTGCCCGGACTGAGCAGGATTCCGGTTCTCGGAAAGCTGTTCAGCAGCACCACCAAGCGCAACCAGCGCACCGAACTGATCGTCCTGATCACGCCCCAGGTAGTGAGCAATTCCGACGAGGCGCGCGAAGTCACCGACGAGTACAAGCGTCAGTTCCAGAGCCTCGCGCCGCTGCGCAAGGCTGTGGAGAGCCGGTCGCCCGCATCTGACAAACCCTGAGTATTGAGGAGTAAGACCGTGATTCATGCATACATTCGACGCGCGCCACTGATCCTGGCCATCGTGCTGCTGCTGGCGGGTTGCGCCAGCGAGTCCACCCGGCCCTCGTCCGTCGAAGGCGAAAAAGGAACGACCGCAAGTTCGCCAGCAAACAGCGGACCAGTAAACAAGGTGGTCGAACAACGTGCCCTGCAACGCTGGGATCTGCTCATCAACCATCAAGCCGAAAAGGCTTACGACTACCTGAGCCCGGGATTCCGCGCAACGAAGAAGCGCGAAGACTACGCCACCGAGATGAACAATCGTCCGGTCAAGTGGAGCAAGGTTCTGCCTTACCGCCAGAACTGCGCGAAGCCCGACGTATGCATACTCGATCTGCAGATCGACGCCAATATCAAGATGCCGGGGGTGGGGGAGGTTTCTTCCCTCGGTTTCGTGAAGGAAACGTGGATCAAGTCGCAGGGCAAGTGGTTTTTTGTGCCCGAGGGCCAGAAAGGAGCTGGTGGCAAGTAGGGGATGCGGGTATAGTGCGGGCAAGTGCGGGTCCTCGGGACCCGTCACCCGTTGGATTTTATCCCGACAATTCACAGGGGAACTGGGCAGGAACTGAATGCCCGGGAGGGATTGCACCGCATGGGACCTTGCCGTACGATTGGTCCGCTGTTGCCTAACCCTGCCCTGTGAAAAGCGGGACAAAACTGCTGTTGGACAGAAGTTAGCCGTAAGCAAAGCCCTGTGGTCAATTTAGGAGTGTCTGTAATGAAGCGAAATAGCTTGACGACCGCCGTCGTCGCCGGTATCGCCGGTACGGTGGGCATCGCGAACCTCGCGAGCGCAGTTAATCTGAACCCAGATGGTTTGGGTCAAGTCCTTATCTACCCGTATTACACCGTCAACTCGAATGGTTCCGGCGAGAACCTGCAGACCCTGTTCTCCGTGGTCAACACGACGGACCAGGGCAAGGCGATCAAGGTCCGCTTCGTTGAAGGCTACAACAGCCGCGAAGTGCGCGACTTCCACGTCTACCTGTCGCCGTTCGACGTCTGGACTGCCAACCTGTTCAAGCTCCCGGACCAGGATCAGGCCAACCTGCTCACGAATGACAATTCGTGCACGGTTCCGCGCATCAAGGGTTCGACCCAGGCGCCGCTCCAGCAGTTGCCGGATGGCCGCAGCTACCTGCCGTTCACCAACAGCCTGTTTGCCGGTTCCAACAACGATGGCGGCCCGGCTGGACTCGCTCGTACGCGTGAAGGCCATTTCGAAATCATCGAAATGGGCACCGTTACGAACGAGGAAGAAGGTTCGCTCGACGCGATCACCCACTTCAATGGCGTGCCGGACAATTGCGGCCAGGTCGTTGCAGCTTGGGTTGCTTCGCCCCCGGGATACTGGGTTGCTGACCCGAACGTCGACATCGAGCCGCCGACCGGCGGTCTGTTCGGCTCGGCTCTGTTGCTCGATCTGAGCAACGGCACCAGCGCCGGTTACAGCGCTGACGCGATCGATGGCTTCATCAGCAACGGTCTCGACAACCTGCACGCCCCTCCGGGCAACACCGATCCGTCGCTGATCAGCGTCGGCGCGTCCGACCCGACCGCAACCGCGTTCGTGTTCGACAATGGTCGCCTGATCCAGGCTACCTACGGTTCAGGCGCCGGTCGCAAGATCGATGCCGTCAGCGCCCTGTTCGCGCAGGACAACATCTTCAACGAGTACGTGCTCGGTGGTGGTGCTTCCGCGACGACCGACTGGGTTGTCACCTTCCCGACCAAGCGCTTCTACGTCGACCAGACCGTTGTCGGTCCGACCGCGATCGCTCCGTTCGTCGAAGTGTTCAAGGCCTACTCGGGCGCTGGCACTGGTGAGTCGAAGGTTGAAGTGGGTCTGTTCCCGTTCGATCGTGAAGAAGGCAATCCGAGCGCCTGCACGGGCTCCGACGCTGACAACCCGAACTGCGGCGTCTGCTTCTCGCCGTGCGACCCGGGCCAGTTCGATCCGCCGGTCCTGCGTTACGAAGCTCAGATCGTCTCGTTCCAGACGGCTGCCGACTTCACCGCCGACCGTACGTCGCCGGTTCTCGGTTCGCAGCTCGCGTCGAACGTCGACGTTCGCGCTGACTTCCTGAACGAAGGCTGGCTGCGCATTGCACTGAACCCGTCGAGCGAACTGCATCAGATGAATGCATCGACCGAAGGCGAAGTGTTTGATGGTCTGCCGGCTACCGGCTTCGCCATCACCAACTACGTCAACGCCAATGCGGCGCCGGGCATGTTGGCCAACTACACGGGCCTGTGGCGTCACAAGGGTTCGCGTAGCTGCGCGGCGATTGCGCCGGGCGGCGGCGGCGCGCTCGCTTGCTCGTAATTGTGATCTGAGTCCAGATCCAAGTGTCCAGAAGGCCCCGCGCAAGCGGGGCTTTCTTTTTTTTTAAGGCTCCAAGGTCTATGCTTCACCCACTCCCGCGATCCTAGAGTATCGATCAGTGTTCGAATCCATGAGAAATTCCGTCATCGGCGCACTTGCCTTGTGTCTGGCAATCGCCATCCCACGCCACAGTGAAGCGGCGAACTTTCAGGTCGTCGTAAAGCGACTGTCAGTCACTCAATGCTCGCTGACGGGCTCGCTGCTCAACATCGATCCGGCAACGGGAAATGTAACGATCGACCTGGATTCGGATGTCAATTGCTATCCTGCGGCAGTCAATCAGTTGGCAGCCAGCGGAACGCTGACCGTTACCAGTTCGCAGACGACGGGTGGTGGAACCAACGGCGTCGGCTCGGTGACGGTGTTGCTGAACACGGGTCTGTCTGGTGTGACGTCCGGGGTGACCTGTGCACCAGACGGCGTGGTTGCGAGTTCCGTCAGCGTCACTGGCGACTGGTCGAGCACGCTTTGTACCAATTGCGGCGCAACCGTTTCGCGCACGATCGGAGTGCAGCATTCCGGCGGTACGTCCAATGGGAGCATCGCTTTCAAGGCCAAGTGCACCTATCAGGATCCGCAGAACGCCAATCTGCAGACCGTACGCAACAACATCGTTTCCGCGCCGGTCGTCACGGTGATTCCTGGCAGCACGCCACCACCGACGTTCTGCACCAGCGTCTCGCAACTTGGAGCGCCCAATGGCCTGACGCCTGCCATGCGCCAGGCTACGGGACCGGTCACGGGCGGTACCTTGCCAGGAACTTCGGTTGATTTCCTGAATTACGTGTCCGTGTTCGGCGTGAGCTCGGGTACCTTCCCTGCGGGCTCAGGAGACACTGCCGGCTACGGATTCCCGGGAACCAACAAGAGCACGCTGTCATCGAAACTCGATCGCGGCAAGTACATTTCGATGCAATTCCGCGTGCCCAGTGATGCTGCCTGGAACGGAAGGCTCGGGTTCTTCCACATGACGCCGGGTTCGAGCACCTATCTGCAACTGGCGATCGCTCCGTGTCCTGGGCAGTTCGCGGCCGATTCGCTATACCCGTTGCCGGGTGCAGGGTGCAGTGTCGGCGCCAAATCTTCGGACATCCCCTGGATGATCACGACCGGTTCGACCGCGAGCTGCAAGCTGGAGCCAGGCAAGACCTACTACCTGAACTTCATCAATGCGTTTCCCGGAAGCCTTGATACGCCGCTGTGTGCCGGTGCGCAGTGCAGCTTCCAGATGAGGAACTCGCACAACTATTAGCGCGCCCGCCTGGCGGGCTCCTTCGTGAGAATTCGGGTTGCGTTCCATCGGGAGCGCAACCCGTTTGTTGTGCGGCGTCGCCAATCCTGTTCCGGATGACTCTGCTTGAAACCCTGAAGGTAGTTGCGCCGCGCTCCCTGCAGTCAAGCCCAGGTGGGCAAGTCGGGCCAGAGCACGCGACGGATCCGGCAGGCAGTGAAACTATCCGCATCGGAGACGGTCCCATCCAGTCCGATCGGCATCGCTTCGTGCAGGTTGATGGCCGCCAGGCAGGACCTGAACACGGCGTATTGCCGCTGCCGTCGCGATCAGGACTCCACAGGGTGTTTCTGGTGGCAAATCGTCAAACCGTGCGTTTCGACGGAACTCAACATTCATTCTGGAGGTTCAGCGCGTGCTGAAATCATCTCGTTCCATCGCGTTCGTCATACCCGTTTTTGCGTGTGCGTTGTTTTCAACGGCGCATGCAGGACAGCCGTATCCGGAAGACACCGTCGTCGCCAGCAGAGGCACCGCAACGGTCACCATGCTCGACGTGGATGCTGCGCTTATCGGCGTTCCGCCCGCGCAGCGCGGAAACTTCATGAACAGCCCGAAACGCATCGAGGAACTGGTCGATCGCCTGCTCATCAACAAGCAGATGGCATTCGAGGCGCGCGCGGACAAGCTCGACCAGAACGCGGTCTACAAGCGCGCAGTCGATCAACAGGGCGACCGCATCCTCACCGAGCAGCTTGTGCAGAAGCGGCGCGCCGACATGGATATCGGAGATGTTGAGCAGCTTGCAAGAGAGCGTTACCAGATCAATCCCGACTCCTACAGCATTCCCGGTCACACCGAGGTCCGCCATATCCTGATCAACGTGAGTGATCGTTCGGACGAGGAAGCGAAAACGCTTGCCGAATCCGTGCGCGCGAAAGCGATCGCCGGTGAGGATTTCGTCGGACTCGTGAAGAAATATTCCGACGACCGCTCGAAGGACTCGAATGAAGGCCTGATCCCGGACGGGGAATCGGACGGACTTGTTCCGGAATTCATTTCGGGCGTGAAGGGTCTGAAGACCAAGGGCGAGATCTCCCCGCTGATCAAGACCAGCTTCGGATATCACATCATCAAGCTGGTAGACCGCTATCCGACACGCCCGCAATCGTTCGACCGCGTCAAGGATCGCATCATCACCCAGCTCTCCAATTCGATCCGCGATGCGCGCATGAAGGAGCATGTCGACCAGCTCAAGGGCATGGAGCTCAAGGCGACTCCGGAGATTGTCGAGTCGTTGCGGACGCGCTACATCACGGGCGAATCAAGCCCCGCCGTCGAGGTTCCAGGCGTCAAGTAGCGGGAGAGGCCCGGAAACGGGTGGAGCCCCACGCGGGGCTCCTCGCGGCGCCGGCTTGTTTGTACGGTAACCTGCGCCTCAGGTGATCGTGGGCAAGCCCGCTGCCTTGCGGGAGGGCGAGGGCGGCATCCTTGTCCTGGGGGCGTGCGCGATTGCCGGTTGTCCGATCTCCGGAAAATGCCCGCCATCGTGACGCAACAGGGGGACACATTGGGATGAGTCGGCTGAGTCTTGCGACGCACTTTGTTCGACGTGAACTTCGCGAGCGCTACAGGGGCAGCTTTACGGGGTTTGGCTGGGCGCTTCTGCAGCCGCTGCTGCAACTGGCGATCTATGCTTTCGTCTTCGTGCAGATCTTCAAGGCGCGGGTACCAGGTGCCGATGCGCCCGGTTATGTGCCCTTCCTCGTGGTCGGCATGTGGCCCTGGGTCGCCTTTTCCGATGCTGTCGTGCGATCGACGACGGCTTTGCAGGACAATGCCGCGCTGATCGGCAAGGTCGCCTTGCCGAGAGAAGTGCTTGTGCTTGCGCCGTGCGCGGCGAGTGTCCTGCTTCATCTCGGCGGCTTCGTCGCGATCCTCGTCGCGCTGGCCGCAAGCGGGCAGGGCGTGCAGCTGTCGCGATTGCCGCTTGCCCTGCTGCTCTATGTGCCAATGTTTGCCTACACGCTCGGCATTTCGCTGATCTTTGCTTCACTGCAGGTGTTTGTCCGGGACCTTGTGCAGATGCTCGCGCAGTTGCTCACCTTGATGATGTTCGCCGCGCCGATCTTCTACGACCGTGCCAGCCTTCCGCTGCGCTATCAGGGTTGGCTCGATCTCAATCCCTTCACGGCCTATGTCGAAGGGTTCCGTTACCTGCTGCTGGGTCATGGACAGCTGGAAATCTCGACGCTGTTGATCCTGCTGGCGACGGCTGCCGTCACCCTCGCGCTTGGCCACTGGCTGTTTCGCAGGCTGGACCCGCATTTCGAGGACTTCCTGTGAACGACCTGCTGGTCAGTGCCTCTGGCCTCGGCAAGAGCTATCCCAAGGCGCATCGCCCGACAGATCGCCTGCGTGCGCTTGGTCGCTTGCTGCGCGGGCGCGATGACCATGCCAGCCAGACGGTGCTGCACGATGTGAGTCTCGAGGTCCGGCGCGGCGAGTCGATCGCGGTCATCGGCGAGAACGGCGCCGGGAAATCGACCTTGCTGAAACTCGTTACCGGCGTATTGACGCCGACGGCAGGCAAGGTCGTGGTGAACGGGAAGATCGGCGCCTTGCTCGAACTCGGTGCAGGCTTCCATCCCGAATACAGCGGTCGCGACAATATCGCGCTGGCAGCGGCCCTTTATGGGCTGTCGAGTGCCGAGCTTGGCGAGCGCCTCGCCGAGATCATCGATTTCGCGGATATCGGCCCGTACATCGACGAGCCGGTGAAGCACTACTCGTCGGGAATGGTCGTGCGCCTGGGCTTTGCGATCGTCGCTGCGTTGAAGCCAGACCTGTTGATCACCGATGAAGTGCTCGCGGTCGGCGATGAGTCATTCCAGAAGAAATGCATTCGCTGGATGGAGGATTATCTCGGCGGCGGCGGCACGCTGTTGCTGGTCTCGCACAGCATGTATCACGTGCAGAAGCTGTGCCGACGCGCGATATGGCTGAATCATGGCCAGGTCGAACAGTACGGCGATGTCTTCGATGTGACGCAGGCCTATCTGGCCTGGAACGAGCGCAAGCAAGCGGTGGCCGAGCAAGGCTCCAGGCCGAAGTCGGGACTGGAGTTCCAGATCAGCCGTTTCGAGATCAATGGTGATGCGGGCAAGCAGCCCCAGTTGGTTGCGCTCGGTGAACGCCTGCGTCTGCGGGCGAACATTTCTTCACGCGACGGACGCCCGCCCGTGGTCATGTTCGGCCTGGCGCGCGCGGACGGAACACCGGTCTATGGCGTCAGCTCGGAGATGGACGCCGTCGCGCCGAGCAATCCCGGTGCCGATTCGTATGTCGCCGAGATCGAGTTCGACAATCTCGGATTGTTGCCAGGCAGTTACAACGTTCGCGTTCATGTGCTCGATTCCGAGGGAGTGCGTCTTTTCGAGACCGAGGAGCGCGCCCTCAACGTGCGTGGTGAGTCACGCGAGTTCGGCCTGGTCCGGCTTCCTCATCGCTGGATCGAATTTTCGGGTGGGCAACATGACCGACACGACTGACGGACTTGAATTCACCGGCGAGCGCTTTACACCGGAATGCGTGCGCGAGATCTGGTACGAGCATTGGCATCGATACGCCTTTGCGCTGCCGCTGGTCCGCGGCAAGCGCGTGCTTGATGCGGCCTGTGGTGAAGGTTATGGCTCGAATCTCCTGGCCAGTGCAGCGTCCGAAGTCATCGGCGTGGATATTTCGGAGAAGGCGGTTGCGCATGCGCGCGCGCGCTACTCCGACAGGACAAACCTGAAGTTCGAGCAAGCCGATGCGACCCGGCTCGGCTTCGAGACGTCGCGCTTCGATGTGGTCGTCTCGTTCGAGACGCTGGAGCACCTGGCCGCGCAGGACGACCTGATCGAGGGCTTCGCCCGGGTTCTGGCAGATGACGGCGTCCTGCTCGTGTCATCGCCGGACAAGCGCACGTACAGCGAGATTGCAGGCTTCCGCAACGAATTCCACGTCCGCGAACTCCATCGAGAGGAGTTGGTCGGGCTGTTGCAGGCGCATTTCCCGCACGTGCGGCTGTACGGCCAGAAGCTGCTCTTCCAGTCCGCCTTGTGGTCGCTCGACGGCCAGGGCAGCGGGCAAGCCACGACGACCGCCGAAGCGGATGGCTCGCAGCTCATGCCGTCGCTGGACTACGCGCCTTTGTACTATGTCGCAGCCTGTTCGCGCAGCCCGCTGCCGGCGACCCTGCCGGCGACTTCCTGGTTCGGCGATCGCCAAGAATCGGTCTATACCCATTACAATGGCGAGGTTCGCAGGAACATGAGCGCCGGCGCGCGGATCGCCGAACTCGAGGCCGAAGTTGCTCGGCTGCGCGATTCCACCGCAACCTCTCCGCCATCCCGATGGCTGCGCTGGTTGCGTCGATGACAAACCCGGCAGATTGATGACAACGACACCCGAATTCCAGGTCAACTACGGCCAGTTGAGTCCCGCCGCGCAGACTCCGCGAGCGTCACCCGAATCGCCGCTGTATGCAGCGATCGATGCCATGGTGGCTCCGTTGTCGAGCGACGAGTATGCGTTCATCGCCAAGGATTCCGGCGAGCGCCACGTGCTCAGCCACCATGTCCTGCAAACACTCGATCAATGCCGCGAATTCCGCAGCATCGACGAGCACGTCGCCCGAGTGGTGTCGGTGGTTCCGGGACTGACCCAGCAGGATCGCATCCGCAAGGGTCTCGAAGGACTTGCTGCGACCGGTCTGCTGATTTCGGACAAGAACTACCTGGATCGTCTCAAGCGCGCGCCGGAAGCCGCTCCGCGGACCCTGCACGCGGTCTACATCCGTGCCTGTGATCGTCCGGAGCAGTTGCGCCTGCTGCTCGATTCGCTGGCCAACTACGAGCGCCGTTTCCGTGTCGCCCGCCCGATCGTCCTGCTCGACGATTCGGTCGATGCGAAGAACCGGGACCAGAACCGCGATCTTCTGCGCGAGTTTGCCCGCGCTGTTGGCAATCCGGTCAGCTATGTGGGGCCGTCCGAGCGCGCACGATTGCGCGAACGTCTGCTCAAGGCCGTGCCTCAGGCCGGGGCAAGCCTCGAGTGGCTGCTTGACCGCGGGCCGCGAACTCGCCGCGGCGGCGGTGGACGCTCCTGGAACATCGCCTTGTTGCTTTCTGCGGGACGCATGTTCGCGATGCTCGACGAGGATTTCCGGTTCCCGCTGCGCCGTCATGCCGAAGTCCGGCCCGGCCTTGAACCCAATCCCGCCGTGGCCGCTTCCGCGCGTTTCTACCGACGCCTCGACGACGCGCTCGCCGCGGGCGAGGAAGATGCCGCGGATCCGTTCGAAGCTCATCTCGGTGTCTGCGGCGCCCGGCTGGGCGCGGCGCTCGCACAGGCGGACTACCGTCTCGATCGCGAAAGCCTGCGCGGCATCAATCTCGGGCGCCTGGAACACCTGCGCGGCGATGCGCCGATCCTGTATACGCTGAATGGAACCTGCGGCAGTTCGGGTACCGAAAGTGCGCTCTGGCTGTATCAGCTGGACGCCGAAAGCCGCGCCGATTTCTGGGTCGACCGGGACGCCTATCTGCACAATATCGAGGCACGGAGCCTCTGGTATGGATGGTTGCGCGCGAAGCCGACGACCCAGGCGTATTTCGCGCCCTTCGTATTCGACAATCGCGAGCTGCTGCCGTGCACGAATCCTGATGGTCGTGGCGAAGACGGCCTGGCCAGTGCAGCCACCCAGTATTGTCGTCCGGGTTCACTGGTCATGCATCTCCCGGGCGCGATCGGGCACGCGCAGGAGTCCGCGCGCAAGCGCTCGGAAGTGACGATGGCCGCGCATACCCCGCGTTTCAACCATTTCCTGCGCGACCACGTATCGAGCCTGATGGGTTCGTCGAAGGCAGGTTATCCGGGCCGGCGCCTGAACCTGCTCGCCGAAACCACGGCGGATCTGGCGGCTGCCGACAATCCAACCCTGATTTCGACCTTGCACGAATACCTCGGTTTCATCCGCGCGGACATTGTCGAGCGGCTGCAGAACCAGTTCGAGCTGCTGTCCGATGCGCCGGTCTACTGGCAGGCCGATGTGCGCTCGATCGTGCGCAACAATGGAAACGCACTGCTCAAGCAATCCTCGCCGCGCCTTGCGGATTGGCCAGAAGATGTCACCGAAGTGGCGTGTGCCGAGTTGGCGCGTGCGGAATTGGCCGACATGGCGCAGGCATGGCGTGACTGGCCGGCGCTGTGGGATGTCGCACGCGCGCAGGGCGATCGCCTGATCAGCGGGCTTTGATTGCCACCGGCAGCCCGGTTGTGCCGACCAAGGCGATTGCCGGCCTTGCCAGCGTCATCGTCGTCACCGCAAACAGCGGGCAGCTGACCAGGAAATGCATCGACAGGGTGCTCGCGTCGACGGATCCGTTCGAGATCATCATCGTCGACAATGCCTCGACCGATGGCATCATCGAGTCGCTGCAGCGTGCGCATGCCGACGATCCTCGCGTTCGCATCGAGCGCAATTCCGTGAATCTCGGATTTGGCGCCGCGTGCAATCGCGGTGCGCGTCTCGCTTCGGGGGATGCGTTGCTGTTCCTGAATCCGGATTGCCTGCCCGATTCCGATACCTTGTTTCGCCTGCGGTCGGTCGCCGCGGATCATCCGCGGGCTGGCCTGCTTGGCGTGACCGTCGAGGATGCGCAGGGGCAGGTCGACCGTGCCAGTTGCCGTCGCGAGCCGACGCTGTGGCGGGCGATCTGCAGCATGACGGGATTGTCCCGCTTCGAGGCCCGGTTCAGTTCGCTGGCTGGCGTCGACATGCAGGTTGGCGCACACGAGCAGGACGCCTGCCGGGTCGATGCCGTTTCCGGTGCGTGCATGTTTGTCGATCGCAGGGTATTTGCCGCGATTTCAGGATTTGACGAAGGCTACTTCCTGCATTGCGAGGACCTCGATCTTTGTCGCCGGGTGCGCGACGCGGGGCACGAGGTCCTGTTTGTCGCATCGATCCGCTTGCGTCACGAGCAGGGGAGCTCGAGCCATCGACGCAGCATTTTCGTTGCCCGCCACAAGCATCGCGGCATGTGGCGCTACTTCCGCAAGTTCGATCCCGCAGCGCGTAATCCGTTGCTGCGCGGGATTGTCTGGTGCGGCATCTGGGGGCACTTCATGCTGATGCTGCCGGTCTACGCCTTGCGTCAGCAGCGAAGTCGCGGCCGCTGAGCGGTCGTGGTCAATCGAGAAAGATGAAAAAGGCCGCCGCCGCCATCAGCGCGAAGCCGACCAGGTGATTCCAGCGCAGATCGGCGCCGAGCCATGTCACCGAAAAGACCACAAAGACCAGCAGCGTGATGATCTCCTGGATGGTCTTCAGTTGCGCGGCGTTGTAGACCGTGTAGCCGATCCGGTTCGCCGGTACCTGCAGGCAATATTCGAAGAAGGCGATGCCCCAGCTGACCAGGATGACGAGCAGCAGTGGCCGGTTCGTGTACTTGAGATGCCCATACCAGGCGAAGGTCATGAATACGTTGGAACCGACCAGCAGCAGGATCGGTGCGAGATGGTTCCACATGAGGCGGACTCCGGGCGGTCAGAAGCGTTGTGGTTGCCACGTCGTCGGACGGCGGCGAACGCACGTGCATCGGGATGGCGTGGCATGACGAGGCGGGCCGGGCAGCCGTTTCAGGGTTCATCCTGGTTGATGAACCGCGATTCGTAGAGCAGGGTCTCGACCTCGCTTTCCTGGCCGCCGTCGAATTCGAAACCCAGATCTTCGCTGCCCTCGCGCACGCAGCGGGCATCCACCGCGACGACGGTTTCCTGATCGAAGATGAAATAGATGCGGCATTCCGTGCTCTGGACGGACGACCATCGGTGCGGGCGCGCCAGGCATGCTCCGCCCTGCGAAAGGTCCCGCACTTCACTGAGCCAACCCTGACCCTGATGGGTGATCAACGCCGCCGAGAATATCGGCATGCGCGGAAAGCGGCGTTTTTCGTCTGCGCTCATTGGCTCAACGATAGCGGTCACGCCCGCAGGCGCGCAAGCGCACGAAATGTAGATGCTCAGGTACCGCGGCGCAGCACAAGCATGGGTGGCGTGCGCGCGATGCGTCGCGTGCCGGCCAGGCCGGCCAGCATGACGACGATGGCCGATGCCAGTGCGATCAGGCCAAGCGTTGCGAAGGGTGGCCAGTAGTCGGGCATGCGGAAGACGCTGCGGGCCAGCGCGAAGCCTGCACCTGCGGCTCCAGAGGCTGCGACGAGGCCGGCGAGCAAACCCAACGCGGCGAATTCGCCGAGTACCGCTGCGTTCAATTGCCGGCTGTGCGCACCGAGCGTGCGCAGCAGGGCGATCTCGAAACGCCGCTCCTCGGCGGTGGCGGCGAGCGCGGCAAGCAGGACGAGGACGCCTGCGGCAAGACTGAATCCAAGCACCCAGGTTACCGCTGCGGAGACCCGGTTGATGATGTCGCGCACCCGATCGAGGATCGAATTGACATCGATCAGCGACAGGTTCGGCATGTCGCGCGACAGTGTCGACAGGCCGGCCGCCTGCACTGGCAGATGGAAGCTCGATATGAGGCTGTGCGGCAGCGCCTGCGCATGCGCAGGGTCGAGCATCATGAAGAAATTGACCCGGAATGAATCCCAGTCGACCTCTCGCACGCTGTTGATCTTCGCGGTCAACTCCTCGTCGCCGAAACGCAGGGTCATCGAGTCGCCGAGCTTCAGATGGAATATCTCGACCCAGCTCTTGTCGACCGACAACTGCGCTCCGGTTGCTCGGTCGTCGTGCCAGATGCCCTCGATCAGGCGATTCGACGGTGGCAATGTCGCACTCCAGGACACGCGCACTTCGCCCTCGATCCAGTTGTTCGCGCGCGAATCCTTCTCGTCTTCGCTTGCGCGTACGGGTTTGCCGTTGATCGCCACCAGCTTGCCCGCGGCCATCGGCAACAGGCTGAGGTTGTCCGCCCCAAGTGCGACAAGACGTTGCTCGAAATCCTCGCGTTGCCCGGCTTGCAGGTTGATCGCGAAATAGTTCGGTGTATCGACGGGCAGGTCGGCACGCCAGCGTTCGAGCAGGGACGGACCGACGACGGCAAGCAGGTCCAGGGCAGTCAAGCTCAAGGCGAGGGCGCCGACCTGGATCAAGGTCAGCGCGCGGCGTCGGTTCAGGTTGGCAAGACCGAAGCGCCAGGCACCCGACACGCGCTTGCCGCCCGCACGAAGCAGGCGCAACAACACGAGGGTCATCAGGACCGTGACCACTGCGACCGCGAGCAAGGCGCCTGCAAGAACTCCGGCCAGGTTCGACGAGCCGCTTTCGAGCACGATCAGCAGCGCCGCGACGACAAACGGCACGAGATACAGCGCGTCGAAGCGGCGCACGCGCGCTGGCAGATCGCGCCGGAACACGCGCATCGGTTCGACGTCGCGCAAGCGCAGCAAGGGCGGCATCGAGAAACCGAACAGGACGGCGAGACCCATCGCGAAGGCGGACGTTGCGGGTGCTGGCGGGATTGGCGGAGTGAAGCCTCCGAGCAGCGGGCTGGCGAGAAGGAAGGCGGCTTGCTGCATGCCAAGCCCGAGCAGTGCGCCCAGTGCGCAGGCTGGCAAGGCGAGCAGGGCGAGTTCGAGCACGAGGGCAAGGACGATCTCGTTGCGACTGGCGCCGAGGCAGCGCAGCAAGGCGACTTCCTCGGTCTTGCGCCGCGAGAAACGTTGCGCAGCGAGGGCCACTGCAATACCCGACAGCAGCGCAGCGAGCAGGGCCGCGAGGCGCAGGAAGTTCTCGCCGCGCTCGAACGAAGTGCGCAGGTTGGCCTGTGCGTCGGCCACCGTACTGATGCTTGCCGTTGCCGGCAGATGGGCCCTTGCCCATTCCGCATAGTCCGATACTGCGTCCGCCTCGCCTGCGACCAGGACGCGATAACGTGCGCGGCTGCCGATACCGAGCAAGCCGCTCGATTCGGCATCGCCGCGGTTCATCAGAACGGTCGGGGCAAACTGGAATACCGCAGCACCCGGAGCACTGATGATCTCGCCGCTGATCTTCAGATCCCTACCGCCCAGTTGAAGATTCCCGCCGACCTTCGCTGCAAGCGCAGCGAGCACGGCACGGTCGACGTAGACCTCGCCCGATGCGGGGGCGCGCCGCTCGCGATGCGTTCCCTGCGCATCGGCGACGACGAGTTTTCCGCGCAACGGGAAATCCGTGTCGACCGCGCGCACTTCACTGAACCGGCTGTTCTCGCCTGCGAACACGACACTGGAGAATTCGACGCTGCGTGAGCTGGCCAGACCGAGTCTGGCCGCTTCGGAACTGAACGTATCGGGCAGTGCCGCGCGTGGCGCGTTGACGCCGAGATCGCCGCCGAGCAATTCAGAGGCCGACGCGAGGATTGCGCTTTCGACGCGACTGGCGAGGGTGCCGACCGCGGTCAATGCGGCAACCGCGAGCACAAGCGCCGCGGCGAGTGTTGCGAGTTCGCCGTGGCGGAATTCGCGACGCAGGCTGCGTGCGGCGAAAACCAGTGGTTTCATGAGTGGTCCTCGACGACGCGACCGTCGCGCAGGCGCAAGCTGCGCGCGCATCGTGAGGCGAGCACCGGATCATGGCTGACCAGGACCAGGGTGGTCTGGTGTTCGCGATTGAGCGAGAACAGCAGGTCGCTGACGGCGGCACCGGTGCGCTGGTCCAGGTTCCCGGTGGGCTCATCGGCGAACAGCAGCCTCGGCCGGTGAACGAAGGCTCGCGCGAGGGCGACACGCTGCTGTTCACCGCCCGAAAGTTGATGCGGGTAGTGATGCAGGCGCTTGCCGAGCCCGACGTCGGCCAGCGCACTTGCCGCGCGTTCACGCGCATCATCCCGACCTTCGAGTTCTAGCGGCAGCATCACGTTCTCTTCGGCGTTCAACGCGGGCAACAGGTGGAACGACTGGAAGACGAAGCCGACCATGCGGCGGCGCACGCGCGCTCGCGCCTCCTCGTCGAGCGTGCCGAGGGATTCCCCGGCCAGGCTCACCGTTCCGCTGCTGGGCCGATCAAGGCCGGCCAGCAGGCCGAGCAGGGTGGTCTTGCCCGAGCCCGACGCACCGATGATCGCGAGACTGGCGCCGTGCTCGACGCTGAGGCTGACATCGTCGAGGATGGTCAGCACGCCGTCGGGGCCGTTGACGGCTTTGCTAAGCTTCTCGGCACTGAGCACGATTGCGGATTCCTTGATCATGTTGCGACGTTTCCTTCTTGTCCTGTTGCTGGTGTTGTCTTCGGTTCCACTTGGCGCGGCCGATATCGCGCGACCCGTCGTCGTCCTTGGAGATTCGCTCTCCGCCGCCTATGGCATTCCAGCGCAGTCCGGCTGGGTGAACCTGTTGCATGTGCAGCTTGGCAAATCCGCATCGCCACGCGAGGTCATCAATGCCTCGATCAGCGGCGAGACGACAGCCGGTGGACTGGCGCGTCTCGAAAAGCTGCTCGACGACAACAAGCCGGCCGTGATCGTCCTCGAGCTCGGCGCCAACGATGCCCTGCGCGGCCTCCCGCTCAGTGCGCCGCGCGCCAACTTGACCCGCATGATCGAACTGTCGCGAGCCGCCGGGGCAAAGATCCTGCTGGTCGGCATCGAGATTCCGGTCAACTACGGTCCCCAGTATCGCGACGGCCTGCGCTCCATGTATCGGGATCTCGCCGACGAATTCAACGTGCCATTGGTACCGTTCCTGCTCGAAGGCATCGCGCTCGACGAGTCCCTGATGCAGGCGGATGGGCTGCATCCGACCGCGGCGGCCCAGCCGCGTGTGCTTGAAAACGTGTTGCCGGCGCTCGAGAAGCTGTTCTGAGGACGGACACCGGCGCCATGCCGGTTGTGCGGGATCAGCGCTGAGGCACTTCGCGTACCGGCCGCTTGGCCAGCTTGCGCTGCAATGTGCGCCGATGCAGACCGAGACGACGTGCCGCTTCGGAAATGTTGCCGTCGCACTCGTTGAGCACGCGCTGGATGTGTTCCCACTCGAGGCGTTTCAGCGGAGGTGGCGCATCCGGAAGGGCATCGCCCGCGGTCGCTGGCTGCGCGGTCGCATTGCCGAGCAGGGCCTGGACGACCTGATCGGCATCCACCGGCTTGGCCAGATAGTCGTGCGCGCCGCGCTTGATCGCTTCAACCGCGGTGGCGATCGAGGCGTAGCCGGTCAGCAACAGGATGCGCGCAGCGGGGCGGGCCGCGGTCAGCCTCGGAATCAGGGCGAGCCCGCTTTCGGCGCCGAGCTTGAGATCGAGCACGATATGGCTGGGTTGGAAATCGGCGCAGCGCGCCAGCGCGCCGCTGCCATCCCTGGCCATGGCCACCTCGAAACCGCGCGTGACCAGTGCGCGTCCGAGGACATGGACAAAGACCTCATCGTCGTCGATGAGCAGGACCCGGCCGGCGTTTTCAGCGTTCATGCCGGGGATTGTCCAGCGTAGCGAGTGGCAGACGCAAACGCTGGCGCGTTCCGCCGTCCGCGGCGGGCATGGCGACCAGGGTTCCGCCGAAGCGTTCGGCGGTCGCGTTTGCCAGGGCCAGGCCGAGACCGAGGCCATTCGCCTTTGTCGTCCCGAAGCGCAGTCCGGCCGTGGGCCGGACGTTTGCGTTCATGCCGCTGCCGAAGTCGCGCACGTCCAGTTGCAGGGTGTCCTGGCTCCCGCTGACCGTCACTTCGATGCGCGAATCGCCGTTTGCAATCGAAGCATCGGCTGCATTGTTGAGCAGGTTGACCACGGCATGATGCAGGGCCGGCACCACGGCGATGCGGCGCGCGCCGATCTCTGCGTCGATCGAGAAGCTGGCTTCCGCTTCGGGGCGCAACAATCCGAATGAGTCGCGCGCTGCCTCGCACAGATCGGCGACGCTGATCCATTCGGCAAGTCCCGCCAACGGGTTGCTGCCGACCTTGACCAGCTCCTTCAGGATGTCGCGGCAGCGCTCCGCCTGCCCGATCAGCAGGGCGATATCGTCGTTCAATGCCGGGGTCGAGGCGTGCTCGCGACCGAGTTCGCCGAGCAGGGTGCGTATCGTCGATAGCGGCGTATTGAGTTCGTGGGCCGTGCTCGCCGCCTGGGTGGCAATGGCGAGGATGCCTTCATCGCGGAGCGCACGTTCACGTTCGAGCTCGGCCAGAGCCTGCTGGGCGCGCAGGGCGCGGGCAAGACGCGCGATGAAGAACCCGAGCATTCCCGCGGTGATCGCGAAGCTGATCGCCATGCCGGTCAGGTGGAGGTTGAATCCGCCCGCGGAGTTGATGTCACTGACTTCCGGCAGGGGGACATGGAAGCGCATCAACAGCAGGTAGGTGCCGACCGAAAGCACGGCGACCAGCGTGACCGAGCGCAACGGCAGCGCCGTTGCCGCCAACGTGATCGGCATTACCAGCAGGGAGATGAACGGGTTGCTTGCTCCGCCGGTCAGATACAGCAGATAGCCAAGGACGAGCGTGTCGATGGCGATATGGGCGACCGGCTCCCAGGCGCCGATACGTGCATTCTGGCGCAAGCGCCAGAATGCCAGAAGGCTGAATGCCGCGAGCAGACCGATCGCGGAACTAAGGGCTGCTACCGGAATCGACAGATCGAGGACGCGCGCGACAAACGCGATGGTCAGCGTCTGTCCGCCGATCGCACAGATGCGCAGCCAGGCGAGTGTCGAAACCAGTTGGCGCGGCCCATGGGGCCAGGTCCGACCGACGTGATGAACCAAGGCCTGCTCCGGACATGCGGGTCGATCCCCAGCATATCAGGACGCCCGGCCCTGCCATCGGCGCATCAAGGGGATGACAAGCAGCGCCATGCAGGCGGCGACCAGCGCAGAAGCGGCCACGTCGGAAAGGAAGTGCTTGCCCAGGTCGATGCGTGCGCTGACCGCGAACAGTGGAAAGACCAGCAAGGCGGCGCGTTGCCACATCCGCGGCGCGGATGCCGCGAGCGGCAGGAACAGGCCAAAGTAGAACGCGCTGTGCCCCGACGGAAACGATCCGCCGCCGACAAACCAGGTCACCGACCAGTCTCCGCTTTCGAGCAGTTGGGCTGGGCGGAGGCGACCGAACGTGCTCTTTCCGAGCATCATCAGTGCGATTGTCGCGGCCTGGACGAGTCCGGCGCTGACGATCGCCATGGCGAGGGCGCGCGACAGCCGGCTCACGGTCGACAGGTACGCGGCAACCAGGCCAAGGGTCAGGCAGACGCTCGGCGCGAGCCAGTACGAAGCATGCAGGCCGAATGCGCTGTCGAGGACATGGAGGGTATTGGCGAACAGCGGAAGGTTCTCGATCCCGCTGCCATGGATCGCAAGCACGAGAGGAGTGTCGAACACGAGCAATCCCGCGACCATCGTGATGGCGGCTATCAAGGCGCTGATCACGAGGAAACGTCTGCTCATCTGAACTCCGGAACAAGGTTGGATTGCGCGAGATCGTCGATTCGCGTTCGGCCAGGGTGAAGCCCGCTTTATGGCATCATAGCGCGCTGAATTGCCAGCCCACGAGCCGATGCATGCCCAGTACCGAACCGCGAGGACCGCGACAGATTGGCCGAGCCATGATCTGGTCGTTCAAGGGCCTGCGGGCGGCGTGGATCCACGAAGCTTCATTCCGCCTCGAAGCTTACCTGTTCGTGATCTTCTTTCCAGCCGGGCTTTTGCTTGGCCAGGGTGCAATCGAAAAATCCCTGTTGTGCGGCAGCCTGTTCCTGGTGCTTTCGGCCGAGCTGCTCAATTCGGCGATCGAGGCGGTCGTGGACAAGGTCAGTCCCGAGTTCCATGAGCTGGCCGGGCGCGCCAAGGACATGGGTTCAGCGGCCGTCTTCATGTTGATGATCAACGTGATGCTGTGCTGGGGCCTTGTGCTATGGCAGCGTTTCGCGTGAACGTCGGCGCCGATTGAATGCTGGAACTCATTGCCGATCCCCAATTCTGGGTTGCGCTGTTCACCCTGGCCACGCTCGAGATCGTCCTCGGTGTCGACAACCTCGTGTTTGTCTCGATCGCGGTCAGCCGGCTTGCTCCCGCGCAGCGCCCGTTGGCACGCAAGGTCGGACTTGGCCTTGCTTGCGTCACCCGGATTGCGCTGCTGCTGTTCCTGTCGTTCCTGGCCGGACTCGATGACGATCGTCTCGGCCTGTTCGACTTTGCCGACCAGACCATCTCGCTGCGTGACCTGATCCTGATCGGTGGCGGCTTGTTCCTGCTGGTCAAGGCAGTCATGGAAATCCACCAGGAAGTCGAGGGCGCGCGGGGCGAAAGCGAGGAAGGTCGCGTGTTTGCCTCGTTCGGCTTCGTCATCCTGCAGATCGCGATCATCGACATCGTCTTTTCGCTCGATTCGGTCATTACCGCGATCGGCATGGTCAACGAGATCGTGGTCATGGTTGCGGCGATCATCCTCGCCGTCGCGGTGATGATCTTCGCCTCGAATCCGGTCGGCGATTTCATCGACCGCCATCCGACCCTGCGCATGCTTGCGTTGGCCTTCCTGATCCTGGTCGGCGTGGTCCTGATCGCCGATGGCTTGCAGTTCCATATCCCGCGCGGCTACGTCTATTTCGCCATGGGATTCTCGATCGCTGTCGAGGCGCTCAATCTCTGGGCGCGCAAGCGCGCTGCACGGAACTGACCCGCCGCGCGGATGCGACCGCGTAGAATGACCGGCCTGTACCGGCCAGCGGGAACGACTAGTGACTGACGAGATTCAACTGCCTGCGCTGTACCTGAAGCGCGGCGAAGACGCGCGCCTGCGCAGCGGGCACCTGTGGGTATTCTCGAATGAGGTCGATGTGCAGCGTTCGCCGCTTGCGGATTTCGAACCGGGCGAGGTCTGCGCGATCGTCGACAGCCGGGACAAGCCGATCGGTGTCGGATATGTCAATCCGAATTCGCTGATCTGCGCGCGGCTGGTCAGTCGCGGGCTCGAGCATGCACTCGACAAGTCGCTGTTCGTGCACAAGCTCAACGTCGCTCTCGCCTTGCGCGAACGTCTCTACGACGAACCCTATTACCGTCTCGTGTTCGGTGAATCGGATGGCCTGCCCGGATTGACGGTCGACCGGTTTGGCGAGGTCGTCGTCGCGCAGACGACGACGGCCGGCATGGAGCGGCTCAAGGACTCGATCAGTGCGGCGCTCGTCAAGGTCCTCAAGCCGCGCCAGTTGTGGTGGAAGAACGATGCCTCGATCCGGTCGATGGAAAGTCTGCCCGACTACGTGGATCTTGGTATTGGCGATCCTGACGATTCCCCGTTGATCGTGCGCGAGGCCGGCCTCGAGTTCGAGTGCGATCCGGTCGGTGGGCAGAAGACCGGCTGGTTCTACGATCAGCGCGGCAATCGCGATCATCTGCAGCATCTGGTCAAGGGAAAACGCGTGCTCGACATGTTCAGCTACCTCGGTGGCTGGGGCCTGCGCGCAGCGGCCTACGGTGCCAGCGAAGTGGTCTGCGTGGATGCGTCGCAGCCGGCGGTTGACGCGATCACGCGCAACATCGCGCGCAACGGCTTTGCCGATCGCGCGAAAGCCGTGCGTGCGGACGCGTTCGATTACCTGAAGGCCTTGCGCGAGAAGCGCGAGCATTTCGACGTGGTCATCCTCGACCCGCCGGCCTTCGTCAAACGCAAGAAGGATCTTGCCGAAGGCCGCGTCGCCTACCGGCGTCTCAATGAACTCGGCATGCAGGTGCTCGGCCGCGATGGCATCCTGATCACCTGCTCGTGCTCGTACCACATGCCGCGCAGCATCCTGCTCGATGGCGTGCAGCAGGCGGCGCGACATCTCGATCGACAGGCCCAACTGCTCTGGCACCTGCAGCAGGGTGCCGATCATCCCATCCATCCGGCGATCGCCGAAACCGAATACCTCAAGGGCTTCATCCTGCGCATCCTGCCAGCCTGAGCGGTTGACGCTGGCATAATGGCGCATATCGGCAACTGCGCCCGTTCACCAACGAAACCATGCATTACTTCGTAGACATCGACCCCATTGCGTTCTCGATCGGTGCCGTGGCCGTGCACTGGTACGGCATCATGTACCTGATCGCGTTCGGTACATTCTGGCTGCTCGGCGAGCGCCGCCGTCGCCTCGGACGGCTGCCGGTCGGACCCACCGCATTTTCCGATCTGGCCTTCTACGGCATGATCGGCGTGATCGTCGGCGGCCGCGTCGGTTACATGCTGTTCTACGGAACGGCCGAACTGGTCCACGACCCGCTGTCGTTGTTGCGCATCTGGGAAGGCGGCATGTCGTTCCATGGCGGCCTGCTCGGGGTGCTCGTCGCGATGTGGCTGTGGTCGCGTCGCAATGGCCTGCATTTCTTCGACGTCATGGATTTCGTTGCGCCGCTGGTGCCGATCGGCCTGGGTGTGGGCCGCCTCGGCAATTTCATCGGCGGCGAGTTGTGGGGCCGTCACACCGATGTGTCGTGGGGCATGATCTTTCCGCGTGCGATCGATACGGCCGGACATTCGATCGAGCAGCTCAAGGCCATGGCGGCCGCGGGTCAGCTCGACAACGAGGTGCGCCATCCTTCCCAGCTCTACCAGATGGCGCTCGAAGGTGTCGTGCTGTTCTGCCTGCTGTATGTCGCATCGATGAAGCCGCGCCCGCGTTACCTGATCTCGGGAATGTTCGCGCTGTTCTACGGACTGTTCCGTTTCGTCGTCGAGTTTGTCCGCGAACCCGATACCCAGCTCGGCTATCTGGCCTGGGGCTGGCTGACCATGGGGCAGGTCCTGTCGCTGCCGTTGATCGTCGTCGGCCTGGTCTGGATCCTGATGTCGCGTCGCGCCCCGACCCTGGCGCCGCGCGTCGTGGCCGACCCGCCGAAGGAAACGGATCGATGACGCCGTATCTGGACCTGCTGCGTCACGTGCTTGAGCACGGCACGCCGAAGGCGGATCGCACCGGAACCGGGACGCATTCGGTGTTCGGCTGGCAGATGCGCTTCGATCTGTCCGCCGGTTTTCCGCTGGTCACCACCAAGAAGCTGCACTTGCGCTCGATCATCCACGAGCTGATCTGGTTCCTGAAGGGCGAGACCAATATCGCGTACCTGAAGGAGCATGGCGTCGGCATCTGGGACGAGTGGGCCGATGCACAGGGCAACCTGGGTCCGGTCTACGGCAAACAATGGCGGTCGTGGTCCTGCGCCGATGGCCGCACGATCGACCAGATCAGTGGGCTGATCACGGAGATCCGGCGCAATCCCGATTCGCGCCGGCTTGTCGTCAGCGCCTGGAACGTGGCCGATCTCGCGGCGATGGCCCTGCAGCCCTGTCACGCGCTGTTCCAGTTCCACGTCGCCAATGGAAAGCTTTCCTGCCAGCTCTACCAGCGCTCGGGCGACATCTTCCTTGGCGTGCCGTTCAACATCGCCAGTTATGCCCTGCTGACCCACATGGTGGCCCAGGTCTGCGGGCTCGCGGTCGGTGATTTCGTGCACACGCTGGGCGATGCGCACCTGTATCTGAATCATTTCGAACAGGCGCGCGAGCAGTTGACGCGCACGCCGCATGCCTTGCCGAGCTTGCGCCTCAATCCGCAGGTCTCGTCGATCTTCGACTTCCGCTACGAGGACGTCGTGATCGAAGGTTACACCGCCGACAAGGCAATCAAGGCGCCGGTGGCCGTGTGATCGCGCTGCTGGCGGCGCTGGACCGCAATCTTGCGATTGGTCGTGAAGGGACGATGCCGTGGCATCTTCCCGACGATCTCGGGCGCTTCCGGCAGCTGACGCTTGGCAAGTTCGTATTGATGGGACGCAAGACAGCCTTGTCGATCGGTCGTGCCTTGCCGGGACGAAGCAACCTCGTCATGTCACGCGCCGGCGCGGCCCCGTATGCCGGACAGGTCGCGGTCGATTCGATCAATGCCGCGATCGCGCATGCTGGTGCGCAGGACCTGATCGTGATCGGTGGCGGTGAAATCTACGCGCTGGCGATCGCGCGCGCCGAACGCATGCACCTGACCTGGATCGATACGGAAGTCGACCACGCCGATGCGCACTTTCCGGGTTTTGACCGGTCCCAGTGGACGATCACCGCCGAGGTGGCGCATCCGGCCGACGCAAGGCATGCCTTCCCGTTTCGCTTCGTCGACTACGTGCGCAAACGCGAGGCGTGAAGGTCAGCCGGGCGATCAAGCCAGTCAGGCTTACTCGATGAACTTGCCTTGCGGCGTCGGGCGGTCCGATTTGAGCACGACAAACTCGGGCTCCTCGGTATCGACGCGCATTGCGGTCAGTGCGCCACCCCAGACGCAGCCGGTGTCGATGGCGAAGACGCCGAGGCCGGCGAAGCGGCCGAGGGTCGACCAGTGGCCGCAGATGATGCGCAGGTCGCGCCGCACCATGCCCGGCACCGAGAACCACGGATAGTTGCCGGGACGCTGCGTGCCTGGCATGCCTTTTTCGGCGAACGCGATGCGCCCGCGTACATCGCAGTAGCGCATGCGCGTGAGCACGTTGATACCCGCACGCAGGCGGTCGATGCCGCGCAATCGCGCCGACCAGGTATCCGGCTTGTTGCCGAACATCTGGCGCAGCAGGCGCGCATGGTCGTCCGCGCGCAAACGCGACTCGATCTCGCGCGCCACGCTCTCGGCGCGCGCGACATCCCAGCTCGGCGCGAGTCCGGCGTGAACGATCATCGTGCCGAGTTCGCGATCGGCATGCAGCAGGGGCCGTTTCCGCAGCCAGGCGAGCAGTTCCTCGCGATCCGGCGCGAACAGCACGGTGCGCAATTCCGGGTTGACCTTGGTCTGCTCCTGTTCGCTGCGCGCGCCCACCGCGAGCAGGGAAAGATCGTGGTTGCCGAGGGTGACGACGGTGCGCTCATTGAGCGACTTGACCAGGCGCAACACTTCCAGCGACTGTCCACCACGATTGACCAGGTCACCGCAGAACCATAGGGCATCGCGGGCGGGATCGTAGTTGATCTTGTCGATCAGTCGCGCCAGTTCGTCGTAGCAGCCCTGGATGTCGCCGATCGCCCAGACAGCCATGTCAGCAAGCCCCGATCAGGTGACCGGAACGATACCCGCGCTCGACCATCAGTGCAGGGTCCGCGGAATCGACAGCACGAACGAGGGGATTTCGGCATCGAAATGGGTGCCGTCGTCGGACACCATCTGGTAGCTGCCGTGCATCGTGCCGACCGCGGTTTCGAGGACCGCACCCGAGGTGTATTCGTAGCCTTCGCCGGGTCGCATCTGGGGTTGCTCGCCGACCACGCCATCGCCCTGCACTTCGCGCACTTCGCCATTGCCATCGGTGATGATCCAGTGACGGCTCAGCAGGCGCGCGCCGACGCTGCCGCGGTTGTGGATCGTGATCGTGTAGGCGAACACATAACGGTTGTCCTGCGGCACCGACTGGTCGTCGATGAAGCGGGTCTGCACCGAGACGGCGATGTCATGGGGTTTCTTGGTCATGGCGGGATTGTCGGGGAGTCGCGGGCGGGCGGCAAGCTTGCGTTTGCGGTGTGTCGGGCTCCTCGCGGATCGATCGCCCGGATTTTCCGTCGGTCGATGCTCAGCATTGCTCCAGACGGGTGGCAAGCCGAACGAAGGACTGCGCCGGGATCTGTTCGGCACGCGCGCCCGGATCGATATCGACGGATCGAAGGTCATCCGCGCTGGCCAGGCCGTCGAGTGCGTTGGAAAGGACCTTGCGACGTTGGCCAAAGGCCGCGCGGACCAGTCGTTCGATCATTGCCTGATGCGCCGTCGGTCGCTGATCGGCCGGCAACGGCGTCAAGCGAACCACGGCGGAGTCGACCTTGGGCGGTGGCCGGAATGCCTGCGGGGGAACAGGCAGCAGTGGCTCGACGCGGCAGGCCAGTTGCAGCATCACGCTGAGTCGCCCGTAGGTCTTGCTGCCCGGGGAGGCGGCCATGCGGTCCACCACTTCCCGTTGCAACATGAAATGCATGTCCTCGATTGCATCCAGATGGTCGATGCAATGGAACAGGATCGGTGACGAGATGTTGTAGGGCAGGTTGCCGACCACGCGCAGCCGATCCCCATCGCCGGCCAGCTTGCCGAGATCGACATCGAGTACATCGGCATTGATGATTTCGACTTCGCCGACTCCCGCGCAGCGCGCGGCGATGCGCGGGACCAGGTCCCGATCCAGTTCGATGACGGTCATCTTGCCGCACTTGCGCAGCATCGGCAGTGTGATCGCGCCCTCGCCAGGCCCGATCTCGATGAGGCGCTGGCCTGGCTTCGGCGCGACCGCCTGGACGATGCGCGCAATGATCTCCTCGTCGCGCAGGAAGTGCTGGCCGAAGCGCTTGCGCGTGACGTGAGGCGCGTCGGCGGATCTTTCGGAATATCGGGTCACGGTCGGAGGACTTGCATCGGGCGCGTCAGCGAAGCGGGCTAGGGTACGCGAGAACCCGTTGTGCCGCGATTTCATGTCGAATGGAAGCCCAAGGTCGTAAGATGGGCGGCAGCTTGCGGTGGCGATTTGGGTAGCGACTCGAGTTGCCGATCGTGCACATCACGCGCTTGCCGGCGCGCCGCAGCCCTCGGCCCGATTCGAATGGAACCTGCATGCCGTTGCCGTCATTGATCCGCCTGCTGCTGCTCGGGATGATCTGGGGCGCCTCATTCCTGTTCCAGCGCATCACCGTGCCCGCCGTCGGTGCCGCGTTCACCGCGGCCATGCGCCTTGCCCTGGCGGCGATCATGCTGGTCATCCTCCTGCGCGTTCTGGGCCGCTCGCTCGACCTGCGCCGGCAATGGCGCGCCTGGCTTTGGCTCGGCACGATAAGCGCGGCCTTGCCGTTTCTCTGCTTTGCCTATGCGGCGCGCAGCCTGCCGGCAGGTTACATGGCCGTGATCAACGCGACGGTTCCGTTGCTGACCGTGGTGATGGCCGCATTGATGCTTCGCGCTCACCCCTCGTGGTCGAAGCGGATCGGCGTCGTTGTCGGCCTGGTCGGGGTTGCCGTGCTCGCGCGCTACGGCAGTCTCGGCATGAACGCGCAGAGCCTCAGCGCGATCGGCCTTTGCTTCATTGCATCCGCCCTGTACGCCTACAGCTCGTTGTTCATTCGCCAGCGTCATTCGAGCGTCGATCCGCTGGTCCTGGCCGGCTCCAGCCAGCTCGGTGCGGCCATCGTCATGCTGCCGCTCGGCATCCTCAACCTGCCGACGCGCCTGCCACCCGGCAGCGTGATCGCGAGCCTGCTCGTGCTCGGCCTGATCTGCACAGGCCTGGCCTACGTGCTGTATTTCCGCCTGCTCAGCGATGTCGGCAGCGAGAAAGCCGTGACCAATACCTTTCTGGTGCCGGTGTTCGCGCAGATCTGGGGGGCACTGTTCCTCGGCGAGCACCTGACCCTGGCCGGAGCGATCGGTTTCGCCCTGGTCCTGCTCGCGATCGCCCTCGTGCTCGAGATCCGTCCCTGGCGCCGACGCGCACCGACGATATCGACCTGACCGTCAGAGGCGGCGCCCGGCCAACTCGACGGCCAGTGCGATCGCGGCACGCAGGCTGCCGGTATCGGCCTGGCCGCTGCCGGCCAGATCGAGCGCGGTGCCGTGATCAACCGACGTGCGTACATAGGGCAGGCCGAGGGTGACGTTCACCGCGTGACCGAAACCCGCGTGCTTGAGCACCGGCAGGCCCTGGTCGTGGTACATGGCAAGAACGGCGTCGCAGTGGGCGAGTTGGCTTGGCACGAAGGCCGTGTCAGCGGGTAGCGGACCGAGCAGGTTGAGCCCGTCGCGACGCGCGTTGTTGATCGCCGGAATGATTGTCTCGATTTCCTCGCGGCCGAGATGACCGCCTTCGCCGGCGTGCGGATTGAGACCCAGCACGGCGATACGTGGCGACTCCAGTGCAAATCGTCTGCGCAGGTCACGATCCAGGATGCGCAGGGTTTTGCCGAGGCTTGCCCCGGTGATCGCGGCTGGCACGGCTGACAGCGGCAGGTGGGTTGTCGCCAGGGCCACGCGCAGGCTGCCGGCGACGAGCAGCATGACCACGCCGCAGCCGGCGCGCTCGGCCAGAAACTCGGTATGGCCCGAAAACCGGACGCCCGCATCGTTGATCACGCCCTTGTGCAGCGGTGCGGTCACGATCGCGTCGAAGTCGCCGGACTGCGCACCCTCTGCCGCGCGATCCAGCGTTTCGAGCACGTAGCGGGCGTTGCGTTGATCGAGCTGCCCGGCGATCGAGTGGTGCGGCATCGCGACGTCGATGCAGGCAAGTCGCCCGGCGCTTCGCGTTGGCGCGGTATCCGCCAGTTCGAGTTCGATGCCGATCATGCGCGCCCGCTCGCGGATGAGGCCGCGATCGGCGATCACGACGAGATCGGCGCCGAAATCCTCGGCGGCGATCCGGGCAATCAGTTCGGGTCCGATGCCGGCGGGTTCGCCGGCAGTCAGGGCGATACGCGGGCGGCGTCGCTCAGCCGGCGTTTCCGGCGGCACCGGCGGCTCCGGGCAAGCGGATCTCGATATAGGATTCGGCACGCAACTGGCGCAGGAAGCTGCTGTATTCCTCTTCGGCCTTGCGCGTGCCCAGCGTCTGCCGGGCCTTGTCGCGCTCCGCTTCGACGGTCTTGTCGGACGTGCGCGTTTCCAGCGGTTCGATGATGTGCCAGCCAGCGTCGCTCTTGAATGGTTCGCTGATCTGGCCGGTCGCGGTCGACGACAGCGCACGGGCCACGTCCGAGCCGTAGCCATTCTGCGCGAACCAGCCCAGATCGCCGCCGAGGTTGGCCGTATTGGTGTCGTTCGAGTATTGCTTGGCGAGCTTGGCGAAGTCTTCCCCCGCAACGATGCGGGCACGAAGTTCGCTCACGGTCTTCTCGGCCTGCTCCAGGCTGACGACTTCGGTCGGGCGGACCAGGATATGGCGCGCATGGTACTCGGTGACGAGTTCGGTCTTGCCGGCGCGCTTCTCGATCAGCTTGATGATATGGAAACCGTTCGGGCCACGCATCGGTCGCGAGACTTCGCCAGCAGCGAGCTTGTCGGCGATCTCGGAGAATGCGGTCGGCAGTTCGTTGTAGCCGCGCCAGCCGAGGTCGCCGCCGTCGAGCGCGTTCTGCGCATCCGAATATCGGATCGCGGCTGCCGCGAAATCCATGCCGCCCTGGATCTGGCGGTCCACTTCGTCGGCCTTGGCCTGGGCCGCGGCGATCTGCTCCGAGTTGGCACCCTCCGGCAAGGTGACCTGGATATGGCCGAGATGCAGCTCATCGCGGTTGCCGCCGCCATTCTTGAGCATCAGGTCGATCTCGGTATCGCTGACCTGGACGCGGCTCTGCACGACGCGCTGGCGCAGCGTGCGGGTCAGCGATTCCTCGCGCACATTGGTGCGGAATTGCTCCCACGACATGCCTTGGCGTTCGATTGCCTCGCGCAACTGGGGGATCTGCATGCGATTTTGCTGCGCGATCTGCTGCAGGGTCTGGTCGACTTCGGCGTCGGAGATCTTGACTCCGGTGCTGTCGGCGCGGGCAATCTGCAGCTTGGTCATGATCATGCGTTCGAGCACCTGATGCTCGAGTTCGGCACGCGGCGGCAATTGCTGGGGATTGCTCGCGTACTGGGTGACGATGGCATTCACCTGCGCGTCGAGTTCGCTGCGCAGGATCACGTCCTCGTCGAGGACGGCAACGATGCCATCGAGTTTCTCGGTCGGCATCATCTGGGCAACGGCGACCGGGGTGCCGACGACAAAAAGCAGGATCAGGGAAGCAAGCAGCTTGTTCATGCGCATGTAAGATTCCGCAGGAGCCGGAAGAGACAGGGCCGGATTGTAGGGTGATGCGGTCGCGGCGAGGTTAAGAAAAGGTCCGCCGATGCCGTCATTCCGGGGCTTCGAGCCATGCCCGGAATGACGCGCTACTGGTAGCCGAGAATAGCACGCCGGAGGAAATCGCCGGTCTTCTGGCCGATCGAGCCGACGCCCTTGAACTCGACCTCGAAATACAGCGCATTCGTCGTATCGCGCTCGATATTGTGCACGTAGCGTCGTGCCAGCAGGCGCCACGCCACGCAGCAACTGTCGTGCTCGATGCCGGCAAAGGCCTCGAGGGTCTTGCGGTCGAACATCGAGTAGTTCCAGCGCCCGACCAGGCGCCAGGACGGATTCAGCGGGATCAGCACCGAGGCATCGGCCTGTTCGAGCAGGTCGCGACGGAACCGGTAGGACAGGTTGAACACGCCGTCGGTGCCGAAGCGGTTCTGGATGCCGACGGCGGACAGATCGGTGCGATCGCTGTTCGGATTCCACTGGTTCGAGAATGTCGCGCGCCAGCGATCGTTGATGCGCAAGTCGAGTTCGCCGACATAGGCCGAACCGGCATAGTCCGTGTTCTCACGGCCAGGCAGTTGCACGCGCTGATCGTCGAAGTAGCGAATTTCACCGAGGGTCGCGGAAATGCGCTCGTCGCCGCTGGCGTCCTCGATCAGGCGCGAGGTCAGGGCGATGGTCAGGTTGTTCGCGTCCATCTGCCGATCCGCACCGATGAACCGGTTGCTGCGGAACAACTGGCCGAAGCTGAAGGGGACTTCCTGGGTGTCGAACAGCGGCAGGTTGTCCTGGTCGCGATATGGAACGCGCAGGTAGTACAGGCGCGGCTCGAGGGTCTGCGTGTAGCCATCGCCGGCAAACGTCAGGGCGCGTTCAAAGCGCAGGCCGGCATCGACGCTGGCGATCGGCACGCCGCGATGCGGTGACTTGTCCGCGTCGCGATCGAGTTGATAGCTCGTGTAGCGGAAGCCGAGTTCAGGGCGCACGAACCAGGCCGCGGCTTCCACGGGATAGGCAAGGTACGGATAGAGGTCGAGACGCTGGCCGTCGACCGCATCGTCCTTCGAGAACGAGACGAATTCGGACCTGAGGCCGGCATCGAGATCGCCGACCAGGCTGTGATCGGCATCGAAGGTCGCGCGCGGCAGGCGCCGGTACGGTTCGACCGAGCCGGGCAGGGTCGGATCGGTGATCTGGTATTCATCGCCGCCGATGCTGGCTTTCCACCAGTTGCCCTGGCCGCGCAGATAGGCGCTTGATGGCAGCAGGGTCGTTGCGGCGATATTGAGGCTGCGCCCGAAGTCCTCGAAGTAGCGGTCATCGGAGACATGGTTGATCGTGATCGCGGCCGCCCAGTTCTCGCTGAAGCGCGTGGCGTTGTCCCAATGGACCAGGCTGCGCCGGCTGTCGGTGTCGCGGTCATTCGGCAGCCACTCGGCCTCGACCGTGCCGCGGCTCGAATCGGTCAGGTAGCGGAACTGGCCGCCGAGCATGAGTCCGCGCTGGGTCATCAGCCGCGGGGTCAGGGTCAGGTCGTAGTTCGGTGCGAGATTGAAGTAGTAGGGCGCGGCGATATCGAAGCCGCGCTCGTTGCTGTAGCCGATCTCGGGGTAAAGGAAGCCCGACTTGCGCCGATCGTCGAGTGGAAAGCTCGCATACGGAACCCAGAACACGGGCACGTCGCCGATCCGGAAGGTCACGTCGTGGGCGCGGCCGATACCGTTCGCCTGGTCGAGCTCGATGTCGGCAGCGCGGAATTCCCAGCCCGGCGAATCCAGCGCGCAGGTCGAGAATGTCGCCTGGTCGAGATTCGCATGTTCGCTGTCGACAAGGACGGCGCTGGACGCCCGGCCATTGCCCCGCGAGGACAGCAACTGGTAGCGCACGTCGCTGACCGTGGCCTGGTTGGGGTCGGTCGTGCCCTTGGCGTCGTTGGCCGACAGCAGCAGGTCGCGATCCTGGTAACGGACGTTGCCTTGCGCGGTCCACGCGGTCGACGAGCGCGCATAGGTGAAACGGTCGGCGCGGATCAGCTGATCGAGCTGCTGGATGCTTGCATCGCCCTCGAGCACGTAGTTCTCGCCGTCGCTCGAGCGCGTCTGCGAGCCCTTGATCTCGGTGTCGGCAAGCGCGCGGTCACCCGTCGTCGGCAAGCCATCGACGTGGAAATCGAGCAGGTCGTTCTTCCTGCACAGCGACCAGTCCAGTGCCGGCTTGGTGCAGATCAGCGTGCCGATCGGACACGTTGGGGATCCCTCAGCCGCCCATGCAGGTGCGCAGAGGATCAGGACGATGGCGGCGGTAATGGCGCGGCGGCGGAGGTGACACGGTGTTGGGAGCGGCACGATGGTGAGTTCGCCAAGAGCTCGGGACGCGCTAGTGTAATGCCTCGCCGCCCCCGAATAGCCTGCCGGGCGGCAAACCGCATTCAATGCGCCGACAGGGCATTGACATGGGCGATTGTCGATTCATGCAGGGCGTTCAGGCTGTAGCCGCCCTCGAGGGCGGACACGAGGCGGCCTGCGGCGTGACGTTCGGCAACGGCGACGAGCTGTCGGGTCACCCAGGCAAAATCGTCGGCATCGAGATTGAGATTGGCCAACGGATCGAGCCGATGCGCATCGAAGCCCGCCGAGACGACGACGAGTTGCGGCGCGAATTTCTCGAGCTCGGGCAGGATCCGTGTTTCGAATGCGGCACGGAATTCGGGCGATCCGGCCCCGGCCGCGAGTGGCACATGGACGAGATTGCCGAGGCCGCGCTGCGAAGGCGCGCCGCTGCCGGGATACAGCGGCGACTGATGGGTCGACGCGTACAGGACGCGAGGATCGGCCCTGAAGATATCCGCCGTTCCATTGCCGTGGTGGACATCGAAATCGATGATCGCCACGCGCTCGATACCGTGCACGGCGAGGGCATGGACGGCACCGATCGCGACGTTGTTGAACAGGCAGAATCCCATCGCCGTGTCATGCGTGGCATGGTGGCCTGGCGGCCGCACGGCGCAGAACGCGCGACGTTGCGGCCCGGCGAACACGCCATCGATCGCGCTGCATACCGCACCCGCGGCGCGCAGCGCGGCTTCGAGCGAGTGCGATGACATCGCCGTGTCGGCATCGAGGAAGACCTGTCCCTGCGCGGGAGCCGCAGCGAATACCATGTCGAGCATGCCGGCATCGTGCACGCGGGCGAGTTGCTCGCGGGTTGCCAACGGCGCGTCGTGGCGCTCGGTGACCGCGCAACTCGGGTCATCGAGCGCTTGCAATACCGCCTTGAGCCGCGACGGCGATTCGGGGTGGCCGGGCCCGGGTTCGTGCCCGAGGCAATCCGCATGGGTGTGGACCGAAACCTTCATGCGGGTTTCCCGTCAGCGCTTGACGCGCTCGTGTTGCCAGAGCACTTCGCCTTGCGCCGACGCGCGTGCCAGCACGCGCGCGATCACGAACAGCAGGTCGGAGAGACGATTCAGGTAGCGGATTGCCTCGGCGCGCACCGTTTCCGCGCGGGCCAGCGTGATGACCTCGCGCTCGGCGCGACGGGCGATCGTGCGGGCCACGTGGCATTGCGCCGCCGCCATGCCACCGCCGGGCAGGATGAACTCCTTGAGCACCGGCAAGTCGTCGTTGAAACCGTCGAGTTCGCGCTCGAGCTGATCGATATCGCCATCGTGCACGAGGGCCATGCCCGGGATGCACAGCTCGCCGCCGAGATTGAAAAGCTCGTGCTGGATGCGGATCAGGCTGTCGCGGACCGCGTCAGGCACGTCGCAGGCGAGCACGACGCCGAGCGCGCTGTTGAGTTCGTCGACGGTACCGTAGGCGGCGACGCGCAAGGAGTCCTTGGCGACGCGCGAACCGTCACCGAGACCGGTGCTGCCGTCGTCGCCCGTGCGCGTGTAGATCTTCGAGAGTCGATTACCCACGTTGTCCGTGGATCTGCGCCGGATCGGCCAGCAGGTTCAACCAGCGCGCGACGATGATGTGCGCGCCAGTGCCGATGCACAGATAGATCGCACTGGTGCGCAGGTAAGGCAGATACCAGTCGCCCATGTTCTCGATCCAGCCTGCGAGGCTCGGCGACGCCACGGCGGCGCTGGTCCAGTAGAAGCTGCCGTTGGAAATCAAGAAGCAAAGCGCTTCCGCGACCAGAAAGCTCAGCACGAGCAGGCCAAGCGTGCGCAGGCGCGGCCCGCTCGCCTGCGTACGCAGCAGGCTGCCGCCAAGCCACATCGCGGCATACGCCGCCGCCAGGAACCAGTACCCCGGCGAAACGCAATAGTGGCTCCAGAAATTCAGGCCTTGCCCGTTGATGACGAGGAAATCCAGCAGCACCGCCAGTGCGATCAACGCGGGGAATGCCCAGCGCATCGAGCCGCGCAGGTAGAAACCGGCGGCGAAGAAGACGACCCAGGACGCATCCGGCAGGGCACTGAAGTGATTGATGCGCGTGCCCGCCATGACCAGGGCGAGGACGATGAAGATGCCGATGCGCTGCGGCTGGGTCAGTGTCATGGTTCGAATTCCGGGAAAATCGCAGCGCCTATCTTAGCCGATGCTGATGACGATGCGGATGTCCGCTCAGTCGCGCTCGAAGCGGGTCGTGTTGATGTAGCGCACTTCGAATTGCCCATTGCCATAGCGCAGCCGCGAGACTCGCGCTTCGTCGATGCCGATCGCCATGGCGCGGCCGGGCGGCAGGCCGAGGGCATGACAGAGCAGGGCGCGAATCGAGCCCGGATGGGCGAGTGCAAGCACGCAGTCATCGCGTCCGGTGGAGCCGAGCAGGGCGGCCAGCCAGGCCCCGGTGCGACGCAGCACGTCAGCGAAACTCTCGCCGTCCGGAGCTTCCTGGATCACCCAGTTCTCAAGCCAGTGGGCGTGGCGCTGCGCATCCTGTTTCACGATTTCGTCCCAGCGCCGGCCATCCCAGCGACCGAAATCGACCTCGCGCAGGCGTGCATCGGCCAGCGGCTCGATCGCGAATCGTGCCGCGAACACCTGGGCCGATTGCTGGGCCCGGCGCAGGTCGCTGGAAAACAGGAAGCGCGGTGCCGGTCCGTCCCAGCCCGCTGCCAGGCGCTGCACGTCGGTGAATCCGCCCGCCGACAGCGGTGGATCACTCTGTCCGAGGCAGATACCGGCGGCGATGTCGGTCGAGCCATGGCAGATCAGGATCAGGTCCACCGGTGTGCCTCGGGGCATGCGGAGTTCGGCGCAGCCTATCACTCCGCCCCGGATTCCGATGACGGCAGGTGAAGCGGGGAGCGACATCGGATCGTGCAGATCCGGTCGCGTCCTGTGATTTACTGGAGGCCCCAGTTGCAGACCATTCCGCCGATGCCGAACCGCGCGCTGCTCAAATGGATCGCGACGATCAAGCGTCACCCGTCGGCCTTGCTGCTCGGAGTGCAACTGCTGGGCGTCCTGCTCTACCCGATGATGGAAAGCATGCCCCAGGGCAGTGCGCTGTTCGGCGCGTTCGGCATCATCGTGCTCGCACTCGCGCTTTGGGTGGTCAATCGCAGCACGATGCTGAACTCGGTGGCATGGGGCCTAGCCATGCCGGCCGTCGTGTTGTCGATCGCCGCGGCGGTCAGCGAACGCCCCGAACTGGTCGCATTCGCCCACCTGCTTGAAAGCGCGTTGTATTTCTACACGGCATTCGGCTTGATCGCCTACATGCTGCGCGACCACCGTGTCACCGGCGACGAACTCTTCGCCGCCGGTGCGACCTTCACCCTGCTTGCCTGGGCGTTCGCGTTCGCCTATTCGGTCTGCGACCGGTGGGTTCCGGGAAGCTTCAGCGCCACGCTCGATGCCGACAGTCCGCGCACGTGGATCGAGCTGCTCTATCTCAGCTTCAGCACGCTGTCCGGAGTCGGCCTCAGTGACATCATGCCGTTGCGTCCACACGCGCGATCGCTGGTCATGCTCGAACAGTTCGCCGGCGTCATGTACATCGCCCTGGTCGTGTCCCGCTTGATCGGGCTGGCGACCTCACGCGCGATCGCGCGACGGGATTGATGCAGGCGGGACCGGTGTCGATTGCGACCCTTCGCGCGATCGCAAGGATGCGCGCGAGGATTCGATCCGCCGACACGCGATCGACTGCGTGGCAGCGGAATGCTTTTCGTCCCTTGCCTACGGGACGTGCAGCGCGTCGAAATTGAGGATCGCGTTGGTCACCAGCGGATAGCTGCCGATCGTTGCGGCGCGCCACATCGGATTGATCGCGAACAGCAGCACATGCCCCTTGCCGAGTCGTGCGTCGACCACGGCGGCCTGTTTGGCCAGTGTGCCGCCATTGTCGAGCAGGCCCGAAACGAGCAGTTCGTCGCTGTCGGCGAACCGCAGCAGGGCACGGGGGCGCTGGTCTTCGGGGATCAGGAACAGGTTGTTGCGTGCCTGATCCACATTGAGCGGCAGGGCCTGCCACGGTTTCACCGACGGCAACTCCGGTGGATCGACATAGCCGGCGCCCTGCGGCAGGTCGATATCGTCGGGGCCGCCGCGACCGGTCGGACGCTTGTGATCCTCGGCGGTCGGGATGCCACGGTCACCATCGACCTGGTTGCTCAGCTTGAAGGCCATGCCATCCGCCGAGTAGACCGTGAATGGCGCGTCGTACCCCCAGGTCACCGGGCTCGCGCTTTCGGTGGTCTGCGCGCGCACGAGCGTACCGACGATGCGCAAGTCGCCCCGCTTGGCCACGCTGACGCCCGGAGCCAGGCCGTTGTCGATGGCGAATTCCGCCGTATCCATCGAGGTGACCAGCAGGCCGCCGTCGCGCACGAAGCGCTTGAGGTGATCGATGCCGCTGCCGCCGAGTCCGGGACGGATGTCATCGGTGCTGTCGATGAGACCGAGGTTCGGCGTCAGTTCGGATTTTCTCCACGGCATCGCGTTGCCATACATCGGCAGGCCGTCGACGATCGTGCGTGAATCGGTGCCGACCGGACCGAACAGGATGGCATCGAAGCGCTTGCGCAGGTCGCCATCGCGCGCGACGTCCTGGGTGCTGATGTAGGTGAACGGAATGCCGAGCTCGTCGAGCGCCATGCGCCACCAGCCTTCGGTCTGCGTCGAGAGCCAGGTATGCAGGACCGCGACGCGCGGAATACCGAGCTTGCGCGTGCGGATGCCGGGCAGCGAATCGGTTGCAAACACGCTGAGTCCGAGTCTGCCGGCGATCGCGTCGAAGCCGCCATCGGCGCGCCGCACGATCAGCGATCCTGCGGCGAACTTGCGTTCCGCGATCGTGAATGGCTCGCTGGCGACCTCGATCGGCGTGCCTTTCGCGGCGAAGCGCAGCGAGGCGAGTTCGGCCGCGGCCGGATTGGCGATGACGCGGATACTGCCGCTGCCGCCCGCAGCCACGACAGCGAGTGGCCATTCGACCGCGCGCATCGGCGCCTTCAGCAGCGCGCCATCGGTGACCCGCGCAACGTCGACGCCGAACTGGTCGCCGAGCGACCAGCCGGTATCGTCGTAGGGATGCTTCTGCGGATCATCCGGCGACCAGTACTGGCGATCGAGCAGCACATCCGCTATTCGTGAATACGGCTGGTCCATGCGCACGACGTAGCTGCCGGCGGGAAACGTGCGTGATGTCGGCGCGATCTTGCCGGCTTCGCCCGCTGCCTTGTCGTCGCCGTCTTCGGTCTTCTTCGCGGGCGGGAGCTGCACGGTCAAGGCGGCGTCGAGGCGCTGGATTTCGGCCTTCTGTCGATGCAGCACTTCAAGCAGCTTGCGTTGCGCGCCACGGCGCGGTTCATCGGCGCTGAGCACATAGCCGGCCGGGCCGGAATCATTCGCCTTGGTGATCGAGCGCTTGGATTTCAGCCAGTAGTTGCGCAGGAACTGCTGGCCATTGCCGGCGAAGTAGTCGAGCGCGCTCAACATGCCGCTCTGGGAATAATTGTTGTTGTTGCGCTGCGACCACATCACCTTCGCGCGCGGCGGATTCGGCCGGTACCAGGTGCGCTCGTATTCCTCCGGATCGAGAATGCGTTCGACGGTATCCGCGCCACCGTTGCCGAAAGTCTCATAGAGCCGGCTGATGCCGTTGTGGGTGGCAGCGATGAACATCAGGTAGCCCGGACTCCAGGTATCGAATTCGCCATGCGTGAACACGCCGGGCAGACCAAGCCGGGTCAAGGTGTCGACATTGTTCCAGCCGATCTGCTGCCATTCGTTGACCAGCAGCGGATCGACCCAGGCGTTGTACGGCCCGGCGCCGACCGTGTTGTCGTAGAGGAACGGCACCGACTCGTGGAGGTCGTGCAGCACCTGCGCATGCCAGCCGGTGTAAGTGTCGATGACGTTGCGGGTCAGGGCCAGCGACGCCAGCATCGCATCGCGATTGTTGTCGTGCGCAACGTAGTGACCCCAGTACAGCAGGTGCGGGAATTGCTGATCCGGATGCGCGCGATGCCAGTTGTAGACATCGACCTTGCGCTCCCAGCCATCGGTCTCGACGACCGGCGTGATCAGGGTGATCACCTTCGAGCGGATCGCGCGGATGTACGGCGCCTCGTCAACCGTCAGTCGATAGGCCAGTTCCATCAGCGAGGTCGGCGTGCCGGTCTCGTTCGAATGGATCGCTCCAGTGATGTAGTAGACCGGAACCGATTGGGCAATCAGTTCACTCGCCTTTGCATCGTCCAGGCCGATGCGGCGCGGATCGGACAATTGCGCGAGGCGTTCGCGATTGGCTTCGAGGTCGGCGAGCAGCTTCTCGTCCGCAATCGCGACCGCGATCATTTCGCGGCCTTCCTCGGAACGGCCGATGCTGAATACCTTGACGCGCGGACTGCTTGCCTCGAGCAGGCGGAAATAGTCGTGGACGGTTTTCAGGCGCGGCAGCATGTTCGGCGCGCCCGAGACATCGCCGAGTGCCTTGGCCGGGCTCGGCACGCTGTCCGAAGCCGGCAGGTAGTCGGTCAGTTGCGTGTTGAACGACGGATCGGTCGTGTACTTGGCTATCTGCCCGGTGTACCAGGCATCGACTTTCTGGTTCGGATCGGCAGCGAAATGTGCCTCGAGCGGCGAGGCGGCTTGCAGGCTGGTCGCGCCGAACAGCACGGCCAGTGAGACGAGTACACGTTGCATGGAGTTCCCCGGCTGGGTCGAAGGTCATGATCGACGCGACAGTCTGCCAGAGCCTGGCGCGGCTGCCTCAGTGGCAATAGTCATTACGGATCGCGCGTTCTTGCCCGTATCATGGCGCAATGGATGACCTGCATGACATCGCCATCGTCGGCGGCGGCCTGGTCGGTTCGAGCCTCGCCATCGCTCTCGATGACTGCGGCTTTCGCGTCGCCTTGATCGAGGCAGCGATACCGCGCGTGGCCGACCAGCCAAGCTATGACGAGCGCAACCTCGCCCTTGCCCGCGCCAGCATCAATGCGCTGGAGTCGCTCGGCGTCTGGGCCCATGTGACGTCTCAACCTGCAGCGATCGAACGCATCCATGTCAGCCGGCGCGGCGAATTCGGTGCCGTGCATCTGGATGCCGGAAAGCTCGGCCTGCCCGCGTTCGGTGCGGTCCTGCCAGCGCGCGAGCTCGGCAACGCGTTGCTGCTGCGGCTCGATGCCAGCGCGTCGCTGGATCGGATCGCGCCGGCCCAGCTCATCGGTATCGAGCGCCATCCGCATCGGATCGACCTGGCCTTGCGTGACGGTGGTGGTGCACGGCGCCTTTCGACTCGCCTGCTGGTCGGCGCCGATGGCACCGAGTCTTTCGTGCGCAACAGTCTCGCTATCGGTGTTCAACGCATTGACTATGCGCAGCATGCCTTCGTCACGACGCTGACCACCGGGCGTCCGCTCAACGGCATGGCTTACGAGCGCTTCACCGATTCCGGCCCGGTCGCCCTGCTGCCGCTGGCGCAGAACCGCGCCGGACTCGTGCTGACCGTTGACGCGGATGACTCCGCTCGAGTGGCCGCGCTCGATGACGCTGCATTCCTGCAACTCGTGCATGCGCGATTCGGCTATCGCGCCGGGCAGTTGAGCCGCCCCGGCAAGCGCAAGCCGTATCCGCTCGGTCGCGTGCTCGCCGATCGATTGACCGCCGAGCGTTGTGTGCTGGTGGGCAATGCCGCGCAAACCGTGCATCCGCTTGGCGCGCAGGGCTTCAACCTGGGTCTGCGCGATGCCTTGAGCCTCGCCGAATTGCTGATCGCGGCGAAGCAGCAGGGCGACGATCCCGGCGACGCGGCGCTGTTGTCGCGTTACGTCGAGCGACGCACGCCGGATCGACAGGCGACGACGTCGTTCAGCGATGACCTGGTCCGCCTGATGGGCAACGACTTCCTGCCGCTGCGCGTGCTGCGCTCGCTGGGTCTCGCCGCGCTCGACCGGATCGCGCCGCTCAAGCGCCGTGTGGCCCTGCGCGGCATGGGTTTCCGCGGCGATGTTTCGGCACGGGCATTGAGTCGATGAATCGGCGCGGCGAATTCGACGTGATCGTGGTCGGTGCCGGCGTGGTCGGCGCGGCGACCGCACTCGCGCTCGTCCGCGAAGGATTCGAGGTTGCGCTGGTCGAGACGCGCCCGCCGCCGTGCTGGGATGCGCGGGACGATGTCGATCCGCGTGTCGTTGCGCTCGCTGCGGATGCGGTGGGACTGCTCGAAGAACTCGGCGTCTGGCCAGCGATCGCGCGTGCGCGCGCCAGCGCCTATCAACGCATGCGCATCTGGGATGCGCTGGCTCCCGGTGAACTCCAGTTCGATGCGGCCGATCGCGGCGAAGCGGCGCTTGGCTGGATCGTCGAGAACCGTCTCTTGCAGCACATGCTTTGGCAGGCGCTGGCCGAACCCGTGGATGGATCGCGCGCGGCACGCCTGTCATGTCCTGCTGAGGTCGCTTCGATCGAAAACGAGGCCGATGGTGTTGCCGCGATGCTTGCCGATGGCACTCGCTTGCGCGCGCGCCTGCTGATCGCAGCCGATGGCGCGATGTCGCCGATCCGAACGCAGCTTGGCATCGCCACGCGCGATCGCGACTACGCGCAGCGCGCAATCGTCGCTCACGTCGACACCGAACGTGCACATGAATCGACGGCCTGGCAGCGCTTCCAGCCCGGCGGTCCGCTGGCGTTCCTGCCTTTGGCCGACGGGCGCAGCTCGATCGTCTGGTCGTTGCCGAGTGCGGAGGCCGAGCGGCTACTCGCCCTCGACGAAGCTGCCTTTCGCGGTGAACTCGGCTGCGCGTTCGATTTCCGCCTCGGTGCGATCACGGCGACCACATCGCGCCTGTCGTTTCCGCTGCGCATGCGCCTGGCCGAACGCTATGTCGACGGACGATGCGTGCTGGTCGGCGATGCCGCCCATGCGGTGCATCCACTGGCGGGTCAGGGACTCAACCTCGGCTTGCGCGACGCACGCAACCTGCGCGATCAACTGCTGCGTGCGAAGGCGCGCAACAGCGATATAGGCGCAAGCCACGTCTTGCGTCGGTATGAGCGCGAGCGCCGCAGCGAGAACACGCTCGCGGCAAACAGCTTCAGCCTGATCGAAAGCGCATTCGACAGCGGTTCGACCGCGATCGCCGGATTGCGTGGCGTCGCGCTGGCCCTGGCCAATCGCTTGCCGCCCGTCAAGCGCCTGCTCGGCGACGCCGCGGCAGGTCGCCTCTAGGTGCACAGTTGAAATCCCCGCTCGCGGCTTAGACCGCGATGCTCCTCCGGTCGTGACTTTCCCTGCACACTGCACCGTGTGATCCGGCGCACTGCCGCAGATCGCAGAGGTCGTGCGTTTGGCTGCGATTCCGTTGCGTCGGGTTCTACTTGGACGGAACCCGACAAGGAGCAGCACATGCCCACCCTGCAACTTCGCTTGACCGCCGGCGACGATGCGGCATCGGCCCTGATCAACCTCGTAGGCTCGCTCGAGGGAATCGAATCGGTCGAGGAAATCGCCGATCTGATGCCGCACATGGATGATCCGGATTCGAGTTCGGCCGGACTGCCCGATGACATCGGGCCCGGCACGCATCTGATCGAAGTTGTTGCCGGCAACGCCACCGGCATCCGGCGCGCACTCGAGGTGGCGGAAGCGTCGGCTCACGATCACGGCGCGGCACTCGAGGTTGTCGACAACGACGATGATTGAGTAGTCGAGTGCGCAAAGACAGGATCGCGCAGCGGATGTGCTGCGCGATACCGATGGCTTCAACTCTGGCCGCGTTTGCCCTGGTTGCCACGCCCATGCATGCCGACCACGCCGAGGTTTGAATGCGGTTCGGTCTGTGCCGCGCCCGCGTCATGCGCATCGTGGACCGTGTCGTTGCCGATGAAGTCGGAATGCCCCGTATGCGCGTTCGCCGCCGGCCATGTGGGTCCCTGACGCGTGCGTTCGTTCTTGGCTTCGAGCAGAGCGCGGATCTGCTCGGCGGATTGCTCCGGCGTGAATGGTTTCGTGCGGGCCGCTGCTGGCTTGCGTGGCGCGGATTTTTTTACTGCCGCGATCTCGCGCTCGACCGGCGTGCGGCTGCTCGCGATCGGCTGTTTTGCAGTCTTGCTTGTCGGGGAAGCGGATTTGCGTGGCGAGGATTTCGTCGCGACAGGTTTGCGTGCGCCGCTTGTCGCGGTTGAGACTTTCTTGGGCGCGGATTTTTGCGCTGGGGATTTGCGCGTCGCGCGGCTTGCCTTGGTCGGCGCTTTCTTCGCCGCCGCCTGCTTTGCTGGCTTGCGCATCTTCGTCTGCTTCGCTGTCGCTGTTTTCGATGTGGAACTCTTGCGCGCCGACGACGGCATGGTCGCTGCCGACGTCTTCTTCGCTGTTTTCTTGCCGGATTTCGTGCCAGTCGATTTCGGTGGCGCTTTTTTCGTTGTCGCCTTCTTTGCTGTCTTGTTCGCTGCAGCGCTTCGCTTGCTGCTCGTTTTCGTCATGGCCATGGAATCCTCCTCGAAAAAGGAAGCGCGGAATCCAGTCGGGAAGGCCGCGCGCTTGGCACTTCAGCCGAGTCAATGCGCTGGAATGCGTCGCGCTCACTGATGCCATTGCATCACTGGACTTGCGCTGAACAGGTGACGCGCTGGAACGCTCATCGAGATGCGTGCCGTGCGCGCGAACGAGCTCTGAAGCATAAGTTTCAGTCGCAGAGGCGCTTGTTCCGGTCCAGGCCAGAGCAGTCGGATCGAGGCGACTTGCACGACGACAGGTCGCGCGAAACAGACTTCGTGGAAAACAGCAATGCGATTGCTGTTGCTGATCAGCTCAGTGCGAGCAGTGCGGGATCGATCGCGCGCAACTGGTCGCCCACCGACGGAACGCTGTAGAGCGTGCTGAATCCGCGCCACTCATAGCCCGGAGCGACCGTGCAGCCGACCAGGGTGTAGCGGCCCAGCGGACGCGCGGCCTGCCAGCATCCGGCCGGGACGACGAAAACCGGCGCGGAATCGTGTCCGACCGGGCCCAGCGTGTGCTTCGAGAGCTGGCGATCGCGCGGATCGAAGCGCAGCATCTCGAGGGCATCGCCTTCATACCAGTGCCAGATCTCGTCGGCATCGACGCGATGCCAGCGGCTGATTTCACCCGCGTTGAGCAGGTAATAGATCGAGGTCGCCATCGGCCGGTCCCGCTTCTCCTCGCCGAACGCAATGCTGCTGGTCGATTCGTAGATACGCCGGTAGTGGCCGCCTTCGACATGCGGATCGAGGGCAAGCTGGCGTTTGAGGTAATCGGCGCGCTCATTCATTGGCGCATGATACTTCGTGCGGGCGCGAATTCCGCCGATGGCGTGGGGCAGGGCAGCCGCGTCGACCAGCGCGAGCCGGTGCGGAGACGACCTGTCGATCCCGGGACTATTTTTCGTAGCGGTAGTTGAAGCCGGCACGGCTGCCGGTGGTCGCGTTCTGTGCCTCGAAGTTCCAGCGTCTGCTGAACAGGTAGCGCAAGGTGACGACCTCGCCCGGATCGAACACGCCGACGCCATAGCTCAGGTACAACTTCGGCGAAAGATACTTGCCAACCGTGAAGGCGGCACCGCCCAGCGCGTCGTTGTCGGCGACGCCGATGTCATCGACGCCGATCTTCCGGCCGACGCTCTTGGCCAGCAGGTCACCACCAGCCGTGCCGAGCGCGCGCGCTGCGGTGCCGAGCATGTCGCCTTCGCCACTCTTGAGCGACGACAGTGGCTTGCCGGTGACCAGGTACGAGAGCGCTTCGGATTGTTCGAGCGAAGGGTCCGAGAACACGGTCAGGACCGGGACTTGCGCGGTGCCACGGATCAGCAGGCCCGCCGTGACGTTGTCGGACTTGATCGTGCGCGTCGCGCGGATGTCGATGCCGGGATTGTCGATCGGGCTGCTCGCGAACAGGATGCGTCCGGTCTCGATCTTCAGATCCTGGCCATACGCCTTGTAGGTGCCCCCGGCGTTCAGCGTGCCGCTGGCCGTCGTCGCCCTGCCCGGTCGGTCGATCAGGATCAGGTCGCCGCTCAGGCTGCCGTCGAAACCGTAGCCGGCGAGCTTGACCTCGTCCCCGAGCGAAACCGTTACGCGTGCGGTGACCGGTGCCTGCTTGCCGGGCTCCGCCTGCATGGCGTCGACGATGACGACATCCGGTGACGCGGCGCTGGCTCCGCCGCCCGGCAGCTTGGCCAGGTCGACATTGGCTGACGGCACGGCCAGCTTGCCGGTGACGAGGATGCCCTCGGTATTCCTTTCGATCGAAAGATCGGGGCTGACCACGACGCGCGCTGCCGGGATATCCGCGGCAAGGAAATCCTCGCCCTTGACCGCGATCTTCAGCGGTTCGTCGGCGCCGAGGCCGCCTTCGCCCGAAAGCGCGATGCGGCCGTCGCCCGAAAGGATCGTGCCGTCGAGGGCAAAGCGTCGCGCATCGGCGGCGCGCAGGCTGATCCTGCCATCGTGCAGCTTCAGTCCGGCCGAAGGAATTTCGGTGGCAAATCCTTCGAGATCGAGCATGCCATTCAATCGCGGCTCGGCCAGGGTGCCTGCGATCGCATAGTTGGCCGAGAGCCGGCCCTGGGTATTCGTCAGCTCGCTGCTGAGCAGTTCGAGGAAGGTGAGGCTGTTGAGATCAAGTTCGAGATTTCCTGCGATGACCTGGCTGGCGCCTCGATCGGGCGTGAGCGTGATTCGGCCGTCGATGCGGCCATCGTGATCGAGCGCAGCGCGGACTACCGCTGTACTCGACGCATCCGTGAGCGCTGCTTCGATCGTGAATCCGCGATAGCTCAGCACGGGCTTGTTGCCGTCGCCGACATAGAACACATCGCCCTTGTCCGAGACGAGGTGGGCATTGCCACTGATCGGTCCCTTGCCGTCGCGCCGCAATTCGCCCGAGCCGCCGAGCTCGCCGCGCAGGCGCACCGGAGTATCGGGTGCGGCCAGGCGCACGAGCAGTCGCAGCGGCAGGTGGTCGAGCCGGTAGCTGGCAGCGAGACTGCCATCGGCCGAACTGCTGCCGCCGATGCACAGGCGCGCGGGAACCTCGGCTTCGCCGGGGACGACGGCCTCGACCGCGACGTCAGCGGTTTTCAAGGGTATTTCCGCGGCGGATGCGCCGGATTGTGTGCGGGTCGGCGGCGTGCCGACCAGGCAACTCTCGGCGAGATCGAAGCGGCTTCCGTCCCAGGCCATCAATGCAGACTTCTCGAGATCGAAATCCGGAAGGTTGCGACCGCTCGGGTCCAGCCGGAGTGTCTTCAGCTGACCCTGCCAATGGCCTTTCTCGTTGCCGCCGCTCAGCGAAACGGAAATGCTGGCCGGCGTGCCCTCGGCATCGAGCTTCAGTTGATGCGACGCCTCGTTGCCGTCGCCTTCGATCACGAGGCTTGCGAAGCGGATATCGCCGCGCGTGACGTTCTCGGCCTTGAGGGTCACGGCGCCGGCCGGCTTTTCAGTATTTTTCACCTTGGCGACGAGTTCCATCGAATCGACGCGCACGCCCGACCAGGTGAGTTCGCGTCCCGATGCGTCGCCATCGATGTCGAGTCGCGGCCATTGGCCGCTGATGTGGACGTTGCCATGGGCCTCGCCGCCCGACGCGGGCAGCCAGTCGCCCAGCGAGGCGACATCGAAGCGCAACCGGGCGTCGGTCTGGCTGCCGCCGCTGCCTTCGACAGCGAGCGTGCTGCCACCGGATTTCAGCAGCAGGTTGCCATCGACGATGTAGCCGGGTTTCAGGCGCAGATCGGCAGAGCCACTGAGCGGCTTTCCGCGCAGGCTGCCGCCGACCTTGTCGAGCAGGAAGCTCGCATCGGGCCCCTGCGCGGTTTGCGTTCCTGCCGTAGCCAGCACGAAATCGATCGCACCGGGCCAATCGGCAACGAAGGCGCCGGGATCGAGATGATTCGCCGTTGCGGTGATTTCCCAGCCGAGCGTCGGCTGCAGCGAAACCGTGCCGGTCGCGTCGAGTCCGCCGCTGGCCTGTCTGAGCCGGACGGTATTGAGCGTGATCGCCTGCGGCGTGCCCGCAATGTCGATATCGATGTCGGCCAGCGCATCCGCAGGACCGAGCGCCAGCGAACCCTTGGCGGCGAACAGGTCGGGCGAACCGTCGAGTGCCAGTTCGCCATGGCTGACCAGCGCCTGGCCGACGAGGTCTTCGGGCAGTTCAACGCCTTGCCAGATCGCCTTGAGATGCGCCTTGAGCGGAGTGGCCGCCGGCTCCACGGTTCCGCTCAGGTCCAGCGCGCCACTGGATCCGGGCGAGGTGAGGTGCATCGACTCGATCGTGACGATGCCCTTGCTGAATGCATAGCGCAGTGGATCGAGCGCGATCGGGTGATCGTTGACCGAGGCCGTTCCGTTCACGTTGCCACGTTCGCGATCGCCGCTGCCCTGCAGATGCACGGCCAGCTGGCCGAGCGTGCTGTCGGGCAGGATTGCCTGCGCCGGGAAAGCCGGTACATCGAGCAGCAGGTTCCACGATGATGTCGCGGTCTGGCCGATCGTCATCGTTGCGCTGGCCGGCATCGGCTTGCTCAGGCTCAGGTCGAGGCGTGCCTGCTTGCCGTCGCTGCGGCTCGTGAGCACGCCGGCCAGATCGGTGTCCCCCGCGCGCCAGGCGAACGTTGTCTCGGCATTGCCCGAATAGCCGCCCACGCTGCCGAGGGTGCCGCTGAGGTCGATGCTGCCATCGGGCGAACGCAGCGAGAACTTCCTGACCAGCACGCCTTCCTGCGTCCAGCCGCCGACCAGGTCGAGGCGATCGACAACGAGGACAGGATTCCCCGCCTGCCGGATCGTCGCGCGTTCGAGCACGAGCTGGTTGATCAGGATGTCGATCGGCGCAGCCAGCGACAAGGCGCTTGCCGGATCTTCCGGTTTCGCCGCCGGCGTGGTCAGTGCGATATCGACATCGCTCAGCACGGCATTGCCGAGCTCGATCCGGCCGCCAACCAGAGCCAGCACGTCGAGGTCGATCGTGGCCTTGCCGATCCGCGCATCGATGCCTGCATCCGCGTCGGCGTAGTGCAGGTCGTCGAGCTGCAGCGGGCCCGACAGCGTGCCGCTGAACGCGCCGATATCGAGCTTGCCATCGAGCGCCGATTGCGCACGGCCAAGCGCGAAACCCGCGCCCGAGCGGGTGTTGAAAATCCACAGCAGGACGGCGCCGAGCACCACCACCGGCGCGACGAGGCTCCATGCGGCCGCGCGCAATGCGCGCCGCGACGACGTCGTTGTGGTCCGCGCCTGGGCGGACTTGCCGGGCGCGTTCAAAGATCGGGTCCTATGACGATGTGCAACTCGACGCCGCTCGCATACTTGTCGCCGATCGGTGTGCCGAGGTCAACGCGCACGAGTCCGACCGGAGAACGCCAGCGCAGGCCGAATCCGGCACCGATCTTGAGGTCGAAATCGCGTCCACTGAAGGCATCGCCGGCGTCGACGAAAGCCGCCGCGCCCCACTTCGGCGAGAAGTAGTGCTCGTATTCGGCGCTGCCGACGAGCAGTTGCTTGCCGCCGATCACCTTCGGCTCGGGATCACCGTCCACAAGGACGCGCGGGCCGACCGTCTGGTAGCTGTAGCCGCGTATCGAGCGGTCGCCGCCAGCGAAGTAGCGCAGTTCCGGCGGCAGCTTGTCGAAATCGTCGACCTGGGTGTACCCGACCGAACCCCGCGCGATGAAGCGTCCGCGCTCGCCGAGGCCGTGGATCCACTTCGCATCCGCCGTGACCTGGGCAAAACTCGTATCCGACAACAGTCCTTTCTGTCCAGCCCGCGCCGCCAGGGTCAGCGACCAGCCCTTGCGCGGGAAATTGAAATCGTCGGCGCGCTTCCTGGTCAGCACCACTTCGGGGTACAGCAGGGTCGTGTTGCCCTTGATGTCGGCGACCTTGAAATCGCCGGTGAGGAATTGCAGGCCGATCGTTCGCGTCCAGCCGTGCCAGATCCTCGAGTCGTTCGCGGCGAGGCGCAGCGTCTTCGACTGGCTGGTGTCGGTATTCTCGTCGCGGTAGGTGATGCCGAAATTGAGGCTGTGGTTGTCCGTGCCGGGCAGCGGAACCTGGTAAAGGGTCGACAGGGTCTTGAGGCGCTGGGCGAGGATGGTCTCGAACTTGAGCTTGTGCCCGTGCAGATTGACCCAGCGCCGCTCGATGCCACCACGCACGCCGACGCCGGTATCGGTGCCGACGAACACGCCGCCGGTGTAGATGGTCCGCTTGGCTGGTGCCAGCGTCACCGCGATCGGCACCTTGCCGTCGCTCGCCTTGTCGGTATCCGGTTGCACCTGCGAGATCGCGAAATAGTTGGCATCGAACAGGCGCTGCTGCAGTTCGAGCAACTTGTCCTGCGAGTAGTAGTCGCCGACATCCCACGGGATGAAGCGCTGCATGAAATCGTCAGGGAACTGGCCACCCTCGAATTCGGTGGCGGCGAAGCGGTAACGCTGGCCGACCTTCCATTCCAGTGCGATCTTCGCGGTATTCGCCGCACGCTCGACTTCGACACGGTGGGTGGCGAGCTGTGCATCGAGATAGCCGACGCTGAACAGCGCGGCATGGATGGCCGCCTTGCTGCGCTCGTAGGTGGCGTGATCGAGACGCTGGCCTTTCTGCGGCGAGAACGCCGATCGTGCGGCGTCGACGCTGCGCAATCCTTCGGTGGCGCCATCGATGCGCAGATCGACCGCGATGACCTTCACCGGATCGCCGGGCTTCACATGCAGCGTGGCGCGGTAGTTCTCGCCCTCTTCGGCGAGTTCGCCCTGCAGGGTCACGTTGTAGTAGCCATAGGGCTCGAGTGCCTTCTGGATCTGTCCTTCGGCGCGGCGATACAGGCGGCGCACCTGCCCGCGGCTGACATCGCGATTGGTGTATTGCTGCAGCTCGAGCGCGCCGAGCGCCGCAGCGCGCAGTTCGTCGTCGAGGCCGTCGAGCTGCACGCCCACGCGTGCCGCGGCCGCAAACGGCGAAAACACCGACAAGGCAAGCGCGATCAGCAACGCCGGGCGCAGCGGAGCGGGGCGATGCGCCTCGCGTGAGCGGGAAACAGTCATGGACGATTTATAGCAGGCGAGGCCGAAGAACGCCGTTATCGGCGCGAGTCCTGTTCATCCCGGGTCCACGATTGCCTGCAGGACCACCCGATCGCATTCAGGCCGAAGGCTCGTTCGAGCGATGCGCGATCCACGCGCCGAACAGTGCCGATGCGTACGGAATCGCCTGCGCCGCGAGGATGCCGATCCACAGCTTTCCTTCGGTGTAGTTGATGCCGTTGGAATGGATCATGCCGACGATGCACGCGACAAGCGCAATGAACATCAGCAGCTCCTCGCGGACCGAGGAAAACGCGCTCGGCTTGCCGCCGAGGCGACGGCTCTTTGCCGTGCGCACGAACTCGCCCTTCTTCTTCCACAAGCCGAGGAAGATGCCGCGGGCAATCGCGTGGCTCAGGCCCATGCTCGCGATCGAGGCCATGATCGTGTCGTACCACGAACACGGCACGCGCTTCCGGTAGAGGACGATGCCGAAAAACACCTTGCTGATGATGAAGCCGATGATCGGGATCAGGAACAGCTCCATCGGCAGCGTGAAGTATTGCGGCCAGCCGACCATGCCGATGGTCCAGGCGATCGCCATCATCGTGAAGACGAGATGCAGGGCATCGGCGAACCACGAGAACCATCCGGTCAGGAAGTGGAACTTCTGGCCGCGACTGAGCGGGCTGTCCTTGCGTACCATCCAGCCGAGGCGCGCCTTCATGATCTGCATCGCACCGAACGCCCAGCGATACCGTTGCGACTTGTAGGCGGTGAAGTCGGCCGGCGTCAGGCCCTTGCCCATCAGTTCGTCGACATAGACCAGGTCGTGTCCGGCGTGCATCAGGCGCAGGCCGAGTTCGGCATCCTCGCAGATCGTCCATTCCGACCACGAACCGGTACCGACCAGCAGGTCCTTGCGCACCATCGTCATCGTGCCGTGCTGGATGATCGCGTTGCGCTCGTTGCGATGGTGCATGCCGATGCGGAAGAACCCGTCGTACTCCCACGCCGTCATGCGCCGGAACGGATCATCCTCGAAGTCGCGATGCGCCTGCGGGCACTGCACGACGGCGACCTTGGGATCGTGGAAATGACCGGTCAGGGCGCTGAGCCAGTCCTCGCGCACGACATAATCGGCATCGACCACCGCGACGATGCTGGCGCGCGCGTCGGTCTGCTCGAGGCCGAAGTTGAGCGCGCCGGCCTTGAAGCCAGGCCACGGATCGAGGTGGAAGAAGCGGAACTTCGGGCCGAGCTTCGCGCAATATTCCTCGACCGGTTTCCATACCTCTTCGTTCTTGGTGTTGTTGTCGATGACGAGCACTTCGAAGTTTGCATAGTCGAGTGCCGCGAGCGAATCGAGGGTCAGGATGACCATCTCGGGAGGCTCGTTGTAGCAAGCCAGATGGATCGACACGAACGGTTGTTCGGCGGGAAGTGACGGTTCAAGCAGGTTGAAGTGGCGCAACCATCTCGGTCGCCACAGCACCTCGGTGAACTCGAAGCCGTTGATCAGCAGGACCAGGATGATCGCGATCTGCGCCGGCACGAGCAGCAGGAACATCGTCCAGTCGAGCGGACTCAGGTAGAGCGCGAGCGGCACGCTGACCGACCAGACCACGACCGAAGCCGAAAGCTGGATCAGGCCGAGGAAGAAGAAGATGCCGGTGACATAGAAGCGCATGAAGTGCCGCGCAAACCAGAACATCGGCAACAGCGACAGCAACGAAGCGGCGAGCGCCTTGATTGGCCAGGTCGGATCCTCGATGACCTTGCCGGTCATCGCGAACTTGGGCTCGCGCGCGGCATTGAACATGCCCCAGTAGGCTTCGACGCGGCCGGCGAGGACTTCCTTCCACGGCTGGTCGATTGCCTCCATCACGTAGTAGTCGATGTGTTCGCGCTCGGCGACGTTGAACCACTCGCGCAGGAATTGTGCCTCGTCCTCGATCGAGGGCTGCGCGTATTCCTTGCGGTCGCCGTTCGACGGCCAGCCGATTTCACCGATCACGACCGGCTTGTCAGGGAACAATTCCTTGAGCCGGTTGTATTGCCCGAGGGTGAAATTGATCGCGTCCTTGCGCGGGATCTTTTCCCAGTACGGCAGCAGGTGCACGGTGATGAAGTCGACGTGCTGGGCGAGCTCGGGATTGCGTTCCCAGACAAAGAACGGCTCGGCGGTCGAGACCGGAATCTTCAGTTGCGCGCGCGCGCGATCGATGTAGCGGATCAGCTGCTTGATGCTGACATCGCCGCGCAGGATCGTCTCGTTGCCGATCATCGCGCGGGTGATGTTGTCGTGCTTGCGTGACAGCGCGGCCAGTGCGTCAAGCTCGGCTTCGTTGCGGCGCATGTCCCGATCGATCCGCGCGCCCGACATGACTTCCATGTCGTAGAACGCGGCGAGTCGCGGAATCTGCGGGCTCTCGACCGATGAATACGTGCGCAGGCGCTTGGCATGCCGCGACAACAGGCGGATATCGCTGGCCAACTCGGATTCGGTCGGGAACAGGCCCTTGGTCGGATCCTGATAACGCTGGAACGCGCTGTAGGCGACGCCTTCGACACGGCCGCTCCAGTCATCGATCTGCTTGGGCCGATTGAGGAATGCCCACAGGGCGAAGTTGAGCGCCGCGACGATGGTCGCGAACAGGACCGCCCGCCAGAACGATTTCTTCACCACTTCGGAATGCGTGTTGATCAAGACGGGCTCGGAGGGGTGAAGCGCAGCGCCGCAGCATAGCGGAGGGCAGGCGGAGCCTCAACGATTCCACGGAACAATGGGGCGTCCGGATCCGCGCAGGTTCGATGCGGGCCGCAGCGAACCGGTGTGGTGGCGTGATGCGGCCTGCGTCGGCGAACGAAGCCGCAACGCGCGCGATCGGTGTCCGCTGACCTGCTCGAAGCCGTCACGATCCTGTCTTGATCGCGCCGCATGTCCGCCGATCGGACAGCGCACCGGCAATCCCTCGGTCACTGCGAAGGTCTCAGGTCGATCGGTTTCCGGCCTGTTCGTTCGAGAACAGCGTGCCGGTCGCGCCTCACGCTGCAAGCGGCGGCAATTGCCGGTTTCGGCAGAGCAGTCGCACGAAACCCGCCGTTGCGCAGGCAAACCCGATAAACTGGGCGCTGGAGTCGGCCAGGCAGTCGCGACGTGTTTCGACACGGCGAGGAAAGTCCGGGCTCCGCAGGGCAAGGTGCCAGGTAACGCCTGGGCGGCGTGAGCCGACGGAAAGTGCAACAGAAAACAAACCGCCGAACGGTGCCTGCGCACCCGGTTTTCCGGGATGCATGCAGGCATGCGTGGTAAGGGTGAAACGGTGCGGTAAGAGCGCACCGCGTGCGGGGCTAACGCCGCATGGCACGGCAAACCCCACCTGGAGCAAGACCAAATAGGGGAGCTATGGCGCGGCCCGCGTCGCTCCCGGGTTGGTTGCTTGAATCCTGCGGCGACGCAGGATCCAGAGGAATGGCTGCCCACGACAAAACCCGGCTTATCGGCCGACTCCTTC